>ERZ1292625.685-Hain-H41-01um-R1-685-length-47718-cov-8_pt1 | contig 47718 bp, 68 predicted proteins | sample MGYA00564400_ERZ1292625 | MGnify/ENA primary metagenome ERZ1292625 (study PRJEB36523, sample SAMEA6512639) | groundwater metagenome | collected 2019-01-08 | study: AquaDiva: Metagenomics assemblies of 32 groundwater samples
AAATTTAGATAATTATCATTTTAATGATATTGAAATTCGTCAATGCAAGATAAATAATTACTTTATCTTGCAACTTTCAGGAGAAGGTCGCTCATTAATTCAAGAGCAAATTTCATTGCTTCTTCAAAAAATTAAGTTGAATTTAATCACTGAAGAAGATGCGTCATTTGAATACTTCTATAATGGTGGTTCAATTGAAATAAGTTTAGTTCAACTTAGACAAATTTATGTTGCAATGCTTGATATTGTTAATTCGAATTACCAAAATTACAAAGCAGAAACTTACACAATTAAAAATTTAAGTACCGTTGAAGCTGTAGAAAGTCATGATTTTACAGTTAATTATTTGAAAAATCAGAATATTACTCTGTAAAGTTTTATGAAGAAAAATCTTAGCGTTTTGTACAATAAAGAGCAGATTCAAAATGCTATTGATAAATTAGATAGAAACAAAATTCATATTTTGTATTTTTCTTACTATTTTAATTTTCATAATGTTTATCATAATCCGTTGTTACTTACGACTAAGATCTTAAATTTCTTTAGTGGTAAACCATCAATTGATCATGTTAATCATGTTTGTAGATTTATTTTTGATGAAGAAAACAATAATTGGGTTTCAAAAGTATTTGAAGCAACAATGGAAAGAGGTATGGAACAAAATGACTTATTTGATAAGCTTAAGTCGTTCCAAGGTGTTTGTTATATTGAAACTTTAGACAAAACTGTTGATAAAGTTAAAGCAAGAGCATTTGAGATCCTTTATACCGGAGTTCCATATAGTAAAGAACTTGCAGCTTTATCTGGAATTGACGGTGGATTTGATAAAATCAAACAACCTAAAACTGATGGCGGATTTTGTTCATGGCTTGAAGCATTGTTTTTGATTGATCAAGGAATTGATTTGTCTAAAATACAAAATGGAAATCCTTTAGAAATAACTCCGACAGATTTGTTTTTAGCAGATCTTGGTGAAAAGAAAGTATTATACAGAGATTAATTATGATTTCAATCAGAAAAATCAAAGAAAAATTATTTTGCCCTTTAGTAAGCTCATTGATTCAAATCTTTATTCTTTACGTTTTGTTTTTTCAATTCTTTGAGATAAAAGATCATTACTATTCGTCAATTTCTAACGCCAGGATCAAAGCTAAGATTGAATCTAGAATAAACGAATGTGGAAAAGATTATTGGTTAACCTGGATTGTTCTGGATGGAAATAGTTCAAAAGAAAAGTACTTTTTTCAAGATGTTATCGGATGTTCTTCTGAAAATAAAGCCGATTGTGCATTTTCTGTTAAAGAAGCAAAACTAAATAAATTTTACAATGAAGAATTTCATAAGGTTGATAAAAAGACTTACGAGTTTTTAACGTCAATCGATAATGGAGTTTCTGGTTACTATAAAGATATGTCATTCCTAAAAAACTTTCCTGCAATTAATGAGGTGATAAAAAATTCCAATAAAACTATTTACGAATTAGGTATTTCTGTTACAAAAGATATTAGAAGAAATCTTGTTTACGTCTTTGCGATGACTAATACTTCCAAGGAGAATAAGAAATGTGATAAGGATCAAATGATCTTTATCTTGGAAGACTTGTCAATTTATGCAAAGGAGAATTTATAATGTTATCAGCGGTATTTTTTGAAAAAGCGGTATGGGCCTTTTTTGCATTAGTTACTTCGTTGATAGCTGTGATTTACAAGCTTTTCAATGGAAGCCTTCAAAAGGACCTTAAAATCCAAAAGGAAGTGATTAAAGACGAATTGGAAACTAAGTTTGAAGCTAAATTTAATAAAAAGATCGAAACTTTAGAAGGTGAAGTCGGTAAATTGAGAGATGAAATTAAGTCATTCAAAAAGCATGAAAACAACAATGCTATTTATCAAACCAAACTTTTAAAGAAAGTTTTATTTAAATTAGACGAACACGATCCTGAACTTTTTAATGAGGCAGTAGATGAGAGCTAGAGTTTTAGATCATATTGATACTTGGTTTAAATTATTGCTTAAGCATTTTCATACTCACAGGATTCAAGGAAGAATATTTTTCTTTGAGATTGGATTGTCAATTTTATTTTGGTCAGTTATTGTTGGTGTTTATACTGGACAAGCAATATACGATTGGATCCATTTATCAATAATTTGTAGATAAAGTTTTATGAATAAGTTTTTAGAATTTTTACAAGGATCATCTGGTGAAATGTCTTCTAAGAGATTGGGTTATCTTTCAACTATCCCTGTTTCTTTAGCAGGAACCATTTGGATTTGTGATAGATTGATTGATTCAAACAATGCAGCTATGGCTGTTCAAGTCTGGGATAGTTTTTTAATATTTTCTGCAGTGCTCGGCGGTTTTGTTTCTGCGGAATTAATACCAACTATTGTTGGGTCTTTCAGAGGAAAAATTGCTTCTGTTAGTAAACCTAAAAAAGAGGATCAAAATGTGGAAAATAATACTTAGTGTTTTTGCTTTTATCGGATCAGTTGTTGCCATATTCTTAGGTGGCAAAGCTAAAGGAGCAAGTAATGAACAACAAAAACAACTTAAACAAGAAAATGAAAACACAAATCAAAACCTTAAAATCAACAAAGAAACTGCTGATATGTCTTTTGATGATAAGTCTGACTTCTTGCTTTCCAAGCAGAGAAACAAGAATAATTAGCGATTTTTGCCAACTTCACGAACCATTGAATGATGAATTGGAACCTGAAGTTGTAAGTTATTGGAAAAAAGAAAGTGCAATTATTTCTACAAAAAACAAATCAGGTGGTGTAAAAACTCCTGAAGAAAAGTTTGTAGAGATAATGATTGATTATGCCGGAACTAACGACAAAAAATATTATGAAAAGAAATGCGATCAAATTAATTCTAACTAGCTGCATAAGTCTTTTATCTTCTTGTGATATTCTTTTAGCAAAAGATTTTAGCTTTAATGTAGGAGTTTCTGCTATTTACGCAAACATCAACGATCCAAAGTATGATTTTGTCAATGAATATGAAACCATAAAAGATCCTATGAACTCAATCAAATCAATCAATACTGGAATTACGAAGTCATTTGACAATTTGAATGTCACAATCCAGACCAACCGTCTTATCAATTTCCCGCTTACAAGAACTGTTGTTGACAAAAAGACAGGGGTTACTTTACAAAATAAATCTAAAATTACTAGTGATACATTGCTTGTAGGCTACAGATTTGGAAGATTTGTTCCTGCAATATTGGTTTCAAATACTAAGTTGGACAAATCGCTTTATTACAAAGGTAATTTTCAAGGAAAGCAAACTAATCATGCAATTTTGTATGGTTTGAATTTTGGTTATTTACTTTCAAGAAATACTAATGCTTCTTTGATTTATATTGCACCGAATAAGGAATTGAACCTTGAAAGTGCTATCGGCTTAGGATTCAACTATTTATTTTAAAAACCAATGCAATCAGTTATGTTGACAAAAGAAAATTTAAGAAGACCAAATTTCACCCCAGATGAGTTTTTTAACAGCGATACAGTTTATCGTTTAAATCACGACGCAAATCCAAATAACGACATTAAGAACTATCCTGGGCAAGAACAAGCAGTGCTTCCGGCATTAATGTCCACAGCAGATATGCTTCAAAAGATGCACGGAATTTTACTTCCTGAGTTTTTAAGAAGACAAAAAGCAGGATTAATTGCTGCTTCAGTTAAGTTTTTTATTAAAATCAACTCTGCATACCGTTGCTTAGAATTGAACCGTCTAATCGGTTCATCTGACGGTTCTCAACACGTTCAAGGTCTTGCTGCTGATATTTCATCATCGTTCGGAACTCCGGAAGAAATTATGAAATACCTTTTTTCGGTTAAGTTTCCTGCTGATCAATGCTTTTGTGAAGGATCATGGCTTCATTACTCTTGTATGATGAATCATGAGAAAAACAGAATGATGTATGGTTACTATTTGCCTAATTCAAAAGGCGTTAGAAAATTTAAAGCAATATAATTTATGACATACCAAATAATTTTTTTCATCCAATTCTTTGCTCTAACAATATCTGGTGGATTTTTAAATCGCTGGCGTGGAGGTTGGCAAATTGATTGGTTAAAAATCAGCAACCATGGATTTAAAAGAATCTTAGTTTGTTTTGTTCCGACTATTGCTTTATTGCTTCCATTTCATACCGCTATTGATTGGTGGTTATGGCCGATTTGTTATTTATCATTCTTAATCATTGGAATTTTACCTGGTTGGGGTTCTTGGTTCTTCATCGGAAGATCAGAAGATGCATGGAAACATAATGCTGATGCCATTTGGGCAGAATGGATTTCTTACTTAGTTTACGGATCAAAATGGATTCCTGCAAATCACGGTTTGAGTCCTGAAGAGTTGAAGAAATTAACCGATAGATTCAATTTGATCTTATCTCCTACAGGATTAGTCAGACCTTTAGAATGGAGAATTGCAATGGAAAAATTTGCAATGTCAATCAGAGGTTTAGGAATCACTGTTCCGGTTGCTTTGATTTTGTCGATTTATTTCTACTTTATCAAAGACATAATCCTATGGCAAACTATTTTCATTGCTCCAGTCGGTTACCTTATGGGGTTTTGCTACAGTATTGGATTCAAGTTAGATCTTACCAAATTTCCTAGCTGGTTATCAATCACCAGTAATGTTGGTGAATTTTTAACCGGTTCATTGATATTTGGAGCAGGAATATTCTTAACTTCGACTTTATGTAGCCTATTTGTTTAGATTCCCATGCAGTCACGGTAATCAGAAGCTGTAAAACTCTGATCTTTACAATGACGATGTGCCTTCTTGCAAAGATGATAAAGTCCTACAGTTGCTGACAGAATAAAAATCACAAATATTGTTGCTTCTACGTATTTTCTCATTTTAGTTACCATATTTAGTTATAAATTCTTTTACCGAATTGAGTTATGTGAGGGAAATTTTTACGATCAAAACCTTGATCGATATCGGTTTTACAAAGGTTGTCCAACCTAATTCTCTCATGCCTTCTAGATTGTCTTCTGATCAACAATTCAGCAAGTTTAACAAATCTTCCGAAAGGAAAATTATTAGAACTAATTTTATCGGCGATCCTGATTTCAGCAGGAGTTGAAAGTTTAGACATAAAATACCTCATTTTGAAGATTATGAAAACAACTCAATGTGAATTGTTAAATCTATTATTGATCATGAGTTTTTAATTGTAAAATATATTTAACGTATTGTTAAATCTGACTTGTTTATTGTATCAATTTGAGACAATAGTCTGAATTTTAAATAGTCAATTAAGTCCTGCTGAGTCTTTGCTTTATTGCCTAAAGCTAACATTACCTTTTCATCTAATCCACCTTTCACAACAATGTGAATAATTCTCACTAAATTCTTCTGTCCTTGGCGATTTAATCGTTTGTTGAACTGTTGATAAAGCTCAAGAGACCAATTCAAACCGAACCAAACTAACACATTTCCACCGAATTGTAGATTCAAACCGTGTCCAGCAGAAGCAGGATGGGTAACAAGCATTTTGATTTTACCTGCATTCCAATCGTCTTGTTCTTTAGTGCCTTCTCCCATTACAACTGCTTTAGGGAAAGCTTTGAGGATTCTTTGTAAATCAGATTTGTAATTGTAGGCAACTAAGAAATTTTCATTTGGATTTTCTTCAACAATTTCTTTTAAGGCATCGATTTTAACGTCATGAATTTCATGTGTATTTCCAAGACCATCGTAAATTGCACCATTACACATTTGGAGTAGTTTATTTCCTAATGCTGAGGCTGATGGGCTAGCAATATCAGTATCACCGATTGTGAGTAGGAAATTCTTTTCGAGTTCTTTATATTGCTCTTTTACGTGATCAGGCATCTCAACATATTCTGTCAAAGATATTTCACCTGGCAAATCAAGATAATCGTCTGCAGACATTGTCACACAAACGTCTTTAATGAGGTCTTTAATTTTATCTGATGCACCTGGAACTATCTTGTAGGTATAACCCATATAGTCTGAGGTGAAGAACCTTTGTCTGAAATTTGTAATAGTTCTTCCTAATCTTTCCCCGTTATCGATCAAATAAAGTTGAGACCATAAATCCATTTCACCATTTGGAGAAGGTGTTCCTGACAACAAAACGAGACTTTTCATGTATTTTGTCATTTTCTTTAGCGCTTTAAAGCGCTGAGATTTGCTATTCTTAAAGCTTGATGATTCATCCACTACAACCATGTCCCATATCCATGGGCATTTTTCAACTAACCATGGAATATTTTCACGATTAATTACGTAAATATCAGACTTTGATTTTATGGCTTCTAAGCGTTGTTTTTCAGTTCCTGTGCAGATTCTTATGTTGAGATGTTGAAGATGTTCCCATTTCAATGCTTCTTGTTTCCAGACACTGTTTGCCACTCTTAATGGGGCAATGATCAGGACTTTATTGATTAAAAAATCATCAAGCATGTCTGATGCAGCAGTAAGAGTTGTTGCAGTCTTTCCTAAACCCATGTCTAGGAAAAGACCACATTTTCTTTTTGTAAGAATAACGTTGTGAGCTGAATCTTGGTAACCGTGAAAGTCTGATCGTTTTAACATTATAAATCTACTTTTTGGCCTTTTCTTAATATGCTTTCAATTTGATCAAACCTTTCAACCGCTTGATAGTGTTCATATCTTTTATGGATTTCTTTTACTAAGAAAACAAATCCTAAAGCAGCAAGAAAAATTAAAATTTTATATTGAATTTTCATATTAATTTATAGTTTGATTATCATTGCTCACAAATGTAATTTTACCTAAATGAGATTTAAAAAAGTTTATTTCATTATCTTTAATCTTAAACAATGTAGAAAAATCGTGAACTGTATTTTTATCAATATCAGGATTGTTTCCACTTTGTATTAATGATTGAGCTAATGAAATCAACACATCAGATAGTTTTACCGACATAATTAATAATCAAAAATTTTCATTCCATCAGGTCCAAATTTACCTGATTCGGCGTGATTTTTCATAACTTTACTTTGATCAATATCTTTTTTCGCATCGATCAATTCTAAATTAAGTAACGCAATATCTTGTTTTAATTCTTCAGAAATTACTTCTTCGCTTAGATCTTCAACCATCATTTTATGTTTGAGTTTCATAATTTTATGAGCATTTTCAAACATTTCTTCTAAAATATTTTCAAGATGCATTCCTAAAGTATGAACTGCAGATCTAAACTGGACTTGCTCATTTGCATATAAATTATACAGTTCTTCGTATTTAGATACGATTGATTCAGGAAGTTGTTTCTTAACAAATCCTAGTAGATTTTCATTGAATTTATTTGTCATAATTTTATAATTTTAAGTTTATATTATTCTTCAAAACTGTCAATTAACTCTTTTCCTAATGGAAAATTATCAATCACGTAAACCGGAACATGATGAGAATTAATATCATCATGAACTTTCTTTTGAAGTTTAGTCGGTTTTTTACCAGGCGCTTTAAACTCGATAAAAAATACAATCGAATGCCTAATAAAAATTCTATCAGGTACTGCTCGATTAGCAGGAGAAGTAAATTTGTAAACTAACCAACCTTTTGACTTGGCATAGTTAACAGTCTTGGACTCAATCGTTGATTCTTTCATAAGTAGTTTTGATGTTTAATTTTTTAAGCATGTCGATTCCGGAAGTGTCGGCATATTCCTCAGAATAAATTACCTCTTTGCAAGACGTATTAGCAATAAGTTTTGCGCAAGTTATGCACGGAGATGTTGTGGTATAAATAGTTTCAATATCCATGACATTATCACATTGAAGCAAAGCATTTTGCTCTGCATGAGTCGCCATGCAAGATGAAAGACCTTTAGAACTTTCTTGACTTTCACCTCCACAAGGTTTATCTGTGCAATGAGGAAAATTCCTTGGAACACCGTTGTAACCGGTTGATTTAATGTGACCGAATTTATTTGTGATCACACAACCAACAGAACGTCTTGGGCAAGTTGATCTTGATGAAACCAATCTAGCAATTTTTAAGAAATATTGATGCTTTGATTCTCTAGTTTTCATAATTATAATATTTTTGAATTAGAACCAAGAATATAATCAGGTCTTCTTACCCCATTAGGTGGACAAACAGCTATAATTTTCCAACCTTTATCTAAATGATCTTGTAATTTTTCTGTGCAAGAATCTTCAAGCCATGTTACATATTTAACTTCTAAAAGTCCTAAATTAGGAAGATGGAAATGATAATTTGTTCCTTGCCCGTTTTCTTTTGAAGGTTGATAAGTTTGTTTGAATTTTTTAATATTAAAAGGTAATCTGATTTCAGTTAAATAATTTAATTCAGATTCTGAAACTACAATTTCTCTAGGCATGTCGAACCTAATATAAATTACTTTTTGTCCATCTTTTCCGTCATAACTTGCATCTTCTGGTTCTTGCATTTTCGATAAAGCTAAAACATTTTTCCTTAAAGAAATTCTTTGTTCTATGGTAAAATCTTTTTTAATTTTATCTTCACAACCCCATTCAAATTCAATTCTAAATTGCATCATAATATTTTATCGTTTTAAGTTTTTATTATCAAATGAAAAACTCAATTTGATTTACACATACTAAAATATAATTTACTTAATGTAAACAGTTATTTATGAAAAAGTTTTAACCATATCTTTATATGACTCAATTGTGAGTCCGTTATCTCTCAAAATTTTATCATCTGAAGGGTGTCCATAACCATTAAAGGTTTTGATCAGTCCTAGTTCAAGCATAGGTTTCTGTCTTCCAAAAGGGTGATCGATAATGTTGTGGCTGGACCAGACTAAATCTAGATTTAAATGAGAATAATCGCCTTTTGGATTAATATAATTTTCAACCCAGCGAATAAAATCACAAGCAATATCTTCAGAATTGTATGGAACTGCTCCAATATCTTCATAAATTTTGTCAGTAATTTTATCTAAAAATTCTATTTCAGAAAGTCCAGATGGTCTTTCAGCTAGGTATTTCAAACACTCAATGGCATTTTTACCATAGAAGAAGTGTGATTTTGTATCAAGAAATCTAGGGAAAAAGTCGGCAATATCAGCTAAAACGGCAGCATATTGGAACCAAAATACTCGCATTTTTTTATTCTTATTGTATGCTTCAAGCCAACGCATGATTGTTCTGAAGTCTTTTTTGATTCCGTTTTCTAAGAATCCTGCTAATTTACTAACAAGATCTGGCAAAATTTCACACATGAAATAATCGCCTCCTAATTTATAATCGCCTTGAGGCTTAGGAAACGGTGCAATCTGGTAACCTACACTCGTAAATTTAGGTCCTTTAAAGTCACGAATAACATCAACCATTTCATCAATGGAATTACAATTTGTGAAATGTAAAAGAACTGAATTGTGGTAACCTGTGTTGAGTGAAGCATAGTTGATGCCTGAACCAGTTAATCTATGGACAAAGAAGACAAATAAAAATTCTTCTAAACCCCAAAAAGTAGTATCAAAACTTTCGACTCTTGCTCGTCTTGTTTCATCCATTTTCGGTGAATAAGGATGATTATCGACAGAATAAAAAATATCAAGAAGCAATTGTGTAAATCCGGCGTATTTACGCTCGCACACGTCATAGAGATAAACATTCTTAATCAAATCATCATTGAAAGGTGTTTCGCTATATGGAACCTCGCCTAAGTTGCAATTATTATGCTGCCATGCAGACATGGATGCATAACGCAAAAATTCTTCGTAGTATTTTGTTGTTTTTAAATTATTTGCCATGATTTTTATGATAATTATGTTTTATGTTTGCTAATTTTCTAACTTTTACAGCATCAGAAAACTTTAAATAAGATCCTAAATATTTTCGTTTACCTTCGATAGTTATTCTAACCATCCAATTCTTATCTCTTTTAGACCATTCTACTCCTGTAAATCCGGATTTATTATTTTTACTTAAACTTTGATTTTTTGAATTATCTTTAATTTTACAATTTCTTAAATTTTTCCATCTATTGTCTATTTTATTATGATTAATATGATCAATAGTTTCTTTGGGAAATTTGCTTGTCATATAAAGATATACTAATCGATGAGACATATACAATTTACCAGAAATACAAATTACTTCATAACCTTTATGATTTTTATATCCTGCGTAATCGCCTTTTTTCATCGGGCCTCTATTTATATTATAAATAAATTTTCCTGTTTTCTGATTATATTTTAAAATTCTTTTTAACTCTTTTTGATCAAGCATAAGTAAAACAAGATTGATTTCCCCATTCTCTTTGGGAGTTAATATTTTTCCAATCTTTAATGTTGGTAAGTCTGTTTTCTATTTGTTGGTCTGAACCAACATTGATAAAAATTGCACCTGGTTTTGCTTCGTCAATAAAACGTTTGTAAGCCTTGGCGTCATAGGTTGCAGTCGTATTAAATTCAGGTTTAAATTCTGATGATTGATAAAAAGTTCTGTGGTATGTTACTACGTCAGCTTCGCCTTTTTCACCATCTTTTAAGTTTCTTGCAACAGCAACTCCGACAGCTTTTGCATTTGGCCAACCTATTTGGAGAGCACGAATCATTGTACCTGTTGAAACTGCACAATAAAATTCAGTTGGTTCCCCATAAATCATTGAATGATTTTCACACATGTTAACCAATCCGGCAGTGACTTCATGGGTATTTGCTAATCCAAAAGGCAAAGCAACTGCATCGAATTTATTTGCCCAATCACGAATCCAGGAATTAAGACAAGGCATTGCTGGTATTTTTACGAATCTTAAATCGCAATTTTTATATCCTAAAACTACAACTTGATGAGGTGTTAATTCGCTTGATGCTGCTGCAAAGAAAACTGATTTTTTATCATACATTTCTGTCAACATTGCAATAGCTTCTGCGGCATGGCCGACTCTAGGTGCAGCATATCCCATAAGTTTGTTAGGAAGTCTCGCAATAAAGGCTTCTGCTCCGTAAGCTTTCAAACCACATGGACCTTTTGCAAAGTCTAAAATAAAAATATCAGATCTTTCAGGAGACGGGTAAAAATCAGGTTGAGGTAATTGACTTTTAAAATCTCCATAAAGACGAAGATAATAACTTTTTGCCTCGTATTTTCCATAATTACCTGGAAGATCTTTATTTTTTGTTGAGTTAGTTATTTCATACATGATTCTACTCCCCAGCCATAAGGCATTTGATTCCAACAATATTCTAAGATTTGTGCAGTAGTTGATCTATTACAATCAATTGTGACATTTTCTCCTCTGACTTGTTCAATTTCTCCATCAGAATTTCTTTTGACGAATGAAGTATTTATTGTTTTGTACATAAAATTTTATGATTAGTTATTAAAAAGTTTCCAGCCTTTATGTGTTTTTCTTTTATTTAAACACAACCAGCATAAATTACAGGCATTCAAATTAAATTCTTCAATGAGTTTTTTCTTTGTAGAATTTCTTTTTATTCCTGATTCATGAATAAAACTATAAATTTTATTATCTCTCAAAGAATTAGATGTTTTTTCTCTAAATTCTTTATCTTTCCATTTTTCTTTAAGTTTTAATCTAATTCTATTTTTAATTTCATCATTATGTCTTGGACCGGGTTTTCCTAATAAAGATAAACTTTGTTTTTTCTTATGTTCTAATGATAGTGGTTTACCGAACATTCCATTATTTTTACCTTTATTTTTACCCAACATAGATTTAGATCTTTTTAATCTAGTTTCTTCGGAATATATTCTTCCTAATAATTTTAATCTAGTTTCTTCAGAAGCTTTTGTTCCGGCAGTATTCCATCCTGTAGAAGTTTGTTTAGATTGATTATAAAATAAAGGATTTTTCGCAACATCATATTTATTATGTAAATAAATTTCATTTTTAATTGCTTCTTCTCTTGTTAAAAACTTTCCTAATATAATTTTTTCATGAGTTTCGTTAATATTTTTAGGTAAATGTTTTGATGATCCCCAATAATTATCTTTATCAATTTCACATTTACAAGATCTAACACCTATATAAGATATTTCACCTTTTAAAATATATGTATAATGATTCATTTTTACCATTTAATTACACTATTATAGCAATGTCCACCAATATGAACGCTCGACGAGAGCTCCATGATTTCCTTAGCATATTTTTCTCCATCCATTTGATACCATTCTTTAGGTGGACTAATCAAATCAAAATCTAAAAAGTAGTCCGATAAGCGATCTATAACTTCTAGTGTGTAATCAAGCCGTTGTTGGCGTGAGCCATAGAAATTATTTCCTTTATCTTGTCCTGTACCCGGAATTTTTCTTCCTTCAAATTCGATTGGAACAGGAGCACAAACTACAAATTTTGTTTTGAGTTTGTCTTGACAAAATAAAACTTGCTTTGCATACTTATCAGCAAATTCTTTAGCAGTCCATCTTCCATGTTTTAAACAATGAAAACGAATGTCAATTGAACCTAAGGAAATTGTAATTTCTTCATATTTTCTCTTGACATTTTGTTTGACGAAGTCATATAAACCATCTCTCAAAGTACTATAAAGAGTTTTTCCATTGAATCGATAAATTGCTTGATCTTTAGTTGAAAAAGCAGCAGTGTGACTATCACCAATAATTGCTTTTGTTAAATTCAAATCAGACATTAAAGTTGTTTTTGCTAAGGCAAAATTTTCAGCACAACGAACAACAAAATCCATGTCAACCATTTCAGACGTTGTCTTGGCACCTATTCTTTTTTCAATTTGGTCAGGATAATGGCATGAATGGATGTTTTGATCTAATGAAAACAATTTCGCACCATTATCTAGAGCATCAAAAAGATTGTAAAATCTGCTCACAACTTCTTCGTTAAATCCTCCAAAAAGATTTAATGAACCTGAAAAATTCACACCGTGATCGATGTAAATATGATCATAATCCATTAAATCAATGTCCTTTGTAGCAATATCAGCATTGAGTCTTTGGCTCCAAACAGTGCTCCAGCCCTTAACATGGCTTTTGTCTGATTTTGGAATTGGTGTGAAAGGGTTAAAAATTATTGATTTCATACTATCAAATCAAAATGTCTTGGATAAATATGAAGAGATGCTACGTTCCAATGTAGATTTCCTTTTGTAAGTTCTGGATAAGTTTTATTCAACTCATTCAAAGTCATGTCAAACACCATATTGTGCCAATATCTGTCATTCTTATAACCAAAGATTGCATCGTTAGAACGCATGAAAACCATGTAATGGAGTTTGTTTTCTCTGATTATGAGTTGAACAGCATAAGTGCACATGAAGTCATTCATACCATCTTGTTTTGCATCTTTGTGCATAGTTGGACGGATATAAATCATTGTGGCTTGACGAGAAGTTTTATCTTCAAGTAAAGTTTTCAATGCATTTCGATATTGATGTTGATTTTTATCGCTAAAAATACACCATCCATAATTGGAATTGATCTTGCCAAACTTAGAAGCTATTTGCTTCCAGATTGATGGAATCTTTCCTGGAATATCTTCAATGTAACGACTTTTGCTAAAATACCAAGTAATTTCTGACTTAATGTATTCCATGTTGAGCTTACCGAATATTGATTCTTCGTCAGCTACAAATGAAGCATTCAGAATTTCATAAGTTCCGTTGTCAGCGATTTTTCCTTTCTCTTTTAGATTGAGAAAAATGTTACGAATATCGTTGACATTCATAAATGTAATGTCAACAGATTTCTCGTTTCCGTTTACTTTGTCTAAGAATTTTTCTAACAGAGTTGCGTAGCCGACAATGTCATGAACATTGTCGGTATACATAGGGTCTCCACAAACTGACCTTGCAATTTTATGAAAAATCATGTGATATGCTTCAACATGTTCAGGTTTTAATTGATCATAATTTGGAGCAGTCTTGATTAAATCACAAAGACCTTGAGTGATTCTAGCGTTGTCTTCAAAGGATCCGTAGCGAGATCCTCTTTGTTTTAATGTTGATTTTATGTTAGACATTAATTTGTTTTGATTAAATTTTTATATAGAACAATCAATCCTTCATGATTGAGTTGTGCGAAATTTTCTACATATAAATTTTTTGTTATAAAATTTCTTAATTCGTCTCTAGTAATAATATTTTTGTTTAATTTTTCTCTAGTTAAAGTTTTACATTTTTCAAGTAATTCTTCTCTAGTAATACTTTCACAATCAAAAACTAGATCTTTATGGCAAGGAGCAGTCCAGCCTTCAGGCTTTACCAAGTCTAGTTGAAACGATCCTCTTTTTTGATTTTGTCCGATTTCTTTTTTACAATTTGCAAGCATTACTCTTTTAAAAGCTTCATCAAAAACTTCTAACATTCCTTGTCTTTCAGCGGTTCCCATTGCAAATACAACTAGATCTACCAAAGCATCAAGTTGATCTTCTTTAGTTTCTGCTTCTTTATATTCGTCGAGTTCTTCTTGCATTGCACAAATTCTAAATTTCTTTTCTTCTTCAGAAAATGGAACTTCTTCAGAAGTGATTCCGAATTTGGTATGCATCATTTTTACTAGATTTGTAATGCTCATGTTTTATTCTCCTTTAATTGTTAAAAATAATCTAGCCGCAAGATCGACTAAGGTTTCATTTGGTTCGCTTAATAAATAATATAATTTTTCATTAATAGTGCAACATATAATTTTAGGTCTTTCATCATCTAAAATTATAATTTTTAATTCTGATTGAGGTAAATTTTTAATAATAGTATTTAAATCAAAAGCATCAACCCATTCTTCGTAATATTTATCTGTAGAAAATTCATCAACAAAAATAATTTCTCTCTTATCTTCGTTAAAATTTTTTACATAAGCAAATTTAGAATTATGTAATTTAAAATCTTTTAATTTTTTAGAAATTTCATAACTAGTCAATTCCATATTTTCTCCTACAATTCAATTAAAATGTCTTTGTAAAACTCACGAACTTCTTCAGAGTGAACCATTTCTTGTTTGTCTCTTTTACGGAGTTTGATGATTTCTCTGATGTTTTTAACATCGAAACCTTTTGATTTAGCCGAATCAAAAACTTCTCTGATTTCTGCTTGTAATTGATCTTTTTTAGAATTAAGTCGCTCAATTTCAGAAACATAATTTTTCAATTGTTCCTTGGTTTCAGGCTTTAATATTTCATTTGTCATTTTAGTTTTATTTTAAAGTTAATAATTAAAGTTTAGTCATTCTAAAACATAATTTTCTTATTGTAAACTATATTTTAGAAATTTTTATAGGTCTGTAAAACCTAAATCATCGAGTATGCCCATTGCTTCATTGATATAACGAGCATAATCGATATCGGTTGGAAACTCATCTAGAGTCATGATAGGTCTTGCTCCATCAGATTTAGCAACCTTGTTTCCATTCTTTTTATATTTGATTGCTTCTCCATTTACAGAATAAATCCAGCGAACAACACGACCTAAATATTCATTTCTGAAGATAGCCCCTCCTGTTACTGATCTTACAGTCAGAAATTGAGTCAAATCTTTGCATTCTCTGATGGTCTTTTCAATCGGAATATTTTTGGTAAATAAGTCAATTACAGAGTTAATGCAAATCGGTGCTTGAGGATTTTTACCGATAGAATCTATTGTAAAAATACCTTTACCTTTTGCTCCTTTTTCAGTAACTGCTAGATAATTATTCACGTCTCTTGAATAAAGTGCTTTATATCTTGTTTCTTCTAAGTCAAATCCAGTATTGAGTTCCCAATTAAAACAAATATCATCATAAGTTTCATATTGATCTTTGTGCATCAATGAAACAAATCCATCTGTATTTGATGAAATCACACTAATTCCATTAAGTTCTAACTTCTCAATCAACATCAACAAAGCAAGTTGGCCTGTAAGTGTTACAGCAATCATCAAATCAGGAGAATAAAGGGCTGAGTACTTACTTCCAAGCTTTCCAAATGATCCGTTAATAACGATTTTTAGTGATTCATTTACAACTTTATTTCCTTCTTTTTTTGCTTTAAGTCTTTCGTTAACGATGTTTCTGTAAATGTCAAGAAATGATGTTCCAAGATGTTTTGGATAAAGTTCAAGGTTTAAAATAATGCTAGGATAATATGAAGCAACGTCTTTGTCGGCCAAAATTTGATCTTTACCTGGAATCACACACTGCTTTTTTTCAGTTGAGTGAATGCCACCAATACCTAGTTGATATACTGATCTTCCTAATTTAATCTTGGCTTTCTTCAAATCAGCCGGTAATTTAATTGATCCTTTTGCATCCAATTGGAAAGTTGTTTCATTGATGCTTTTAAGAATATCTTTTAATTGGGGTGTTTCAAATTTAATGAATTTTGGTGCGAGGTATTTGAATGTGGCATTATCAGGAATCTTCGGTGCATAAAGTCTTCTTCCAGGAAATTTCTTGCTCAATTCTGATTTGATTACCACTTCTGCAATTTGAGCATCTGATTTTGAAAGCAAATCTTGAGTGTAATGTTTCGACATGTCGAATCTCAATTGCATTCTATCTTTAATATGGTTAAACAAATCGATTGTGGTGTTTAAGTCATTCACGCAATATGATTTTACATTTTCCATATCAACATCGCTCAGAGTCATTCCTGGTTCAATTGGAAGATCTTGAAGTCTGTGAGAATTAAGTCTTGCACCATAAAGCTTTAGCGAAACTCTAACTCCAGGTGATGGTTCTTGAATATCAAAATGTTTTATTTCAAATGGAGACCAAACTAAATCAAACTTTTGAAGTGTCATCCAACCAGGTGAATTATTTTCAATAATGTAGTTTGAAAGTTTGTGAATTTCTTTTGCAGTTTTTCTTTTCAATGCGAAAAGGATCACAGGAATATCGTAATTTCTGCTATTGAAGCCGAATGTCATTCTTTTTTTCATTATCGTATTTAATTTACGATAAGATTCATCATCTAAAAAGCTATCTGGCCCTTTGATTTCAACTGTTAAGATGTTTTGATTGTCTATATTTTTAAACGCAAAAAGAGTATAATTTGGATATACCTCGCAATCTAAAACAACTAAATTTTCCATGATTATATGATTTTAAAATTTTTATTTAAAAAGTCAGTCAAAGGTGAGATTCGAACTCACAGCCAAATAACCCATGACTAAGTTACCTGCGTCTACCCTGAACAGTCATGTTCCGCCACTTTGACTGACCATTAAAATAAAATATTGGTGCGACCAGCTGGACTTGAACCAGCACTTTACAGATTTTAAGTCTGTTGACTCTTCCAATTGGCCTATGGTCGCAAAATTGCCTTTTTACAGAAGGCTAACTGATTTAAGATGCATGCTTTCTGAGATCGGACTTGAACCGACAAAGGAAATATTAAACATTCCTACCTCATACACAAGGACTTCATGTTAATTCATGATACGCTCGCATTGTTATTTCTAACCGCTCTGAGTGTGTTTACCAATTCCACCACTCGAAATAATTTTAGAAAACTCAGATTACAAATCCAAGTCTTCAAACTCTTCTGTAACATCAACAGGACCTTGACCGAAAGGTTCACCGTCTTTTAAGAATTGAATGCCGTACAAGTTAGCATTGACTCTTTTTCCATAACTATTGTTTTGGATCCAGAAATCAATAATGGCATTAACATAACACCCTGCATAGATTTTATCGTCGTCAGCAGTTAATGGGGTTTTGTCTCTGTCAATAACAGTAGGACGTTTTGCATTTGACGCTTTTAAAGACCAACAGCCTTTGTAACCATCAAATTCAATTTCATCGCCGTCTTTCAAGCAATACTTATCAGCTGGAATTTTCACTTTAGCTTCAGCAACTAAAGCAGCAATTGCGGCATCAAGTTGTTTCTTCACTGCAGTATCACTTTTGTCGATCAAAAGAGTTGCAGCAAATTTTCCTTCTTTACCTTCAAAGACTTCTTTGGTAAATAAAGATGGAAATGATAAACGGACGTTTTTCAATACAATTTTAGACATTTTATTATAGATTTTAAGTTATTGGCTTGACTCTTCAGACCAAGGTTGCCAAACCTTGATGACGTTTACAACTACAGTTTTGAACCTATTTTAAAGTTGTTCTGTAGTTATCAACGTTTCGACTTCATAACTATAAAATGCTAAATTCTAATTGTAAACTATAATTTAGCATAAATTAAATATATTTTACTTTTTAACTTTCCTTTTATCTCTTAATTTAATATTTTTCTTACAAGTCACTTGTTGTAAATGTTCAGGATTACAACAAAGACGATTATTGCAAATATGATCTACTTGAATTTTGTTTGGCAAATAACCGTTCACGCAAACATACATAACCCTGTGAACAGCAGAAGTGTAACCATTCACACTCATTCTGCCATAACCTCTTCCGGCTGATTTACCTTTGCCAGAAGTTGCTCCTTTCCATAACCAACAATTATTTTTGTTGATCTTAATATTCGACTTTATTTTCTCCAATAATTCACCTCTTCTCATGATCTTTTCCTCGCTTCTTTTCGTTTTAAAAATTCAGTGTAACCTCTAGATCTTGCCAAAAGTATTTTCTTTGCAAAGTTTAAAGCATTATTCCAATCGATGAAATATGAAGATTTAAAATCGCTATATTCATCAATGTAGACGTAAAATAATGTTTGATGATGTTCTGAATCTTCTAGTTTGTAAGTTTTTATTTCTATCTCGAAAGTCATACCATTAACGTATGTAAGGCTCAAGGCATGAACCTTTTCAAAAATCCTTTCAACTTCTCTGATAGAAAATAAATCGGCTAATGATTCAATTTCTTGATTATTTATTACTTGAATTTCATTCATAAAACATTTGTCAATTTAAATTTAGTAACGAGTTCAATCAAATATTTTGCTTGATATTCTGCATCGTCAACTGATCTATGTTTAACATCTGCTTTCTTTACTTCTAAACTTGGAAAACTATATTTGAGTGTTCTAAAGCAACGGTTGGCATGATATGGCCAAGGATTATTTACTTTGAATCTTTTGAAAGCATTTTGCAAAATGACGTTGTCAAAATCTGCTCCATTTCCCCATATTTGGACATTATCATTTTTACCAATGAAGGCTTGAAAACTTGTAAGAACATCTTTAATATCAAGTTTTTTCTTCTCAGTAAGAGAATCTTTTGCTTCTTTTGATTGTCTCAACCACCAGTAAAATGCATCAGCTTTTACTTCAAAACCTCTGTCAAGACAAGATTGAAGATCAATAATTTCATAGAAACGATCAAGGATTCCTAAGTCCTTATCAAACTCTACGGCTCCAATTGTTAGGATCGCAGAATTGCTCGAGGTTCCCATTGTTTCCAGATCTAGCATTATATTTTTCATTTTTTATTCCTTTATATTTTTTAATTTCATATTCTATTTGACAAACTGTGCACTTTCTATTTATTCTTCCGTTTAAAGCATAGAAAACAACTTCTTGAGTTCCATGCTTTTTACAAACTATCTTCATAGTTCCTCATCATTTAAATTTTCAAAGTCGTCAGAAACAGAAGTGACAGCAGGTCTTTTATCAGACTCCGGAACCAATGTTAGTCTACCTGGAGGTTTGTAAGTCAAATCATTAACTTCTTTTTTATTCAATTTTTTCTCTGCTGCAGTAATTCCAATTAGACTTTTTTCAAATGCTTCATCACCTAATTTTTCAATTAGTTTTGCTTCGGCGTCATCAATCCATTTTCTGTTAGATTTCCCCTCAACAATTTTGTAACCAGGAATTTTTTCACCTGCTACTAAACGTTCAAAAGCTCTAGTTTCAACAGCACTTAAGAATGATTCGATTAATTTCTTGTTGTCAAGAATTAATTTCACTCGTTCGTCAGTAACTGATTCAGAATCAACTTCGTCTAAATTGTCAAAATCTGCGGAAATAATCTCTTGAGTAAATTTATCAAGAGCAGTACATGAAGCCTTGGCATTACAAAATTCACATTGCTTATAGCCAGGAACTCTTTTGGCACCTGGTTTTAAAGCTTCTTGTGCTTTTTTCTTGGCAAATTCACCGAAAGCAACCAGGTCTTTAAGACTGATTTCCCATTCGCTGAAGTTCCATTTCCGAGGCTGGACGATATGTATGACGAAACTTTTAATAACATCAAGACATTTCAATTCATTGTAAAAACCAAGAGCATAAAGCTGTCCTTGAGTATTTTCAATGGCAGAAACTTCTACACCTTGGCCGTATTTCAAATCAAAAATATGACAAACTCCAGTATCATAATCTAAAATCGCTGAGTCCATTGTGCCGAAGCCATCTGGTGCAATATTAGAGAAGTCAACTTTGTCTTCAGTGTAAAGCTGTGAGTTTTTAGTTTCAAATGATAAAACGTAATCAAGATATTCTTGAACAAATTTTGCCATTTCTTTATCTACAACCGTTGAAAGTACTTTGCCGTCAGATTCACAAGATATTGTTTTACCGATAAAAGTCGACGCATCAACTCTTTTTTTCAAACAAGTGTCTGCTAATTCGTGGGCCAAAGTTCCTTCTTCAGCATACACAGATTGTTTTTTAACAATCTTAGACTCGGCTTCGATCGAGCCTGGACAGTTAATCCATTTGCTCGAACCCGAAGCAGAGAGTTTGGCATGTTTTTTGATTTCTGACATTTATTTAAGTGCTTGAAGTTTGGTATAAAATTCAACTAAATTTCTTTCAGTCAAATCGGCAATTGATTCTGCACCCATTTCGGTAACTAAACCTTTGATCTTATTTCTGTCAACTCCTGCAGCCATTTTTTCTTTGGCTAAGTTTTTGCACATTTCAGAAGTAATAGTATCTGCTGATTTGATTACAACATTTCCTACTTTAACTTCTTCATGAGGTTCAACAGCTTTTGGAGGATTTGCTAAAGTAATATTGACAATTTCACCTTGTCTCATTTCTACTTTAGATTCGACAGTTTTGTCTGCACCTTCAGCAGCAGGATCAACTGAAACAACAGGTTCTGATTTTTTAGATTTTTTTGGAGCTTTAGGAGCTTCAAAAGAAACTTCAGATTTTGCTTCTTGTTGGATATTGATTGGTTGATTTACTTCACGAAGCACTTCTGCATGAAAAGTAATAGATTTGGCGAGTTCTAGGATTGCATTTTCTAAAGACATAGTTTTATAGATTTTAAGTTGATAAATTATATTTGGTAGCGGATGTAGGATTCGAACCTACGATTTCTTGATTATGAGTCAAGCGAGATGGGCCACTTCTCTAATCCGCAATAATGATCGCTATTTCCCGACCTGCCATTTACTATTATTTTTTCAGTTTTGTCACTTTTTCCAATTTAAGCTTGTGTAACTAACTGAGTCTGTTGTAAATTCAGACTGAATACTCTTTGAAATGATTCCAGAAACCTTTCTTTAAATCAAATCGTTCAACATTTGCTTGATTGTCCAATGACATTATTGCTATTCTCTGACCATCTGGAGTTCTTTCGATTTGTAGATCTACACATTTCCATTTACCCATACAATCTAAGCGCTTGTAATAAGATCCTACTTCTGGGAGTCTTTCATTATTTTCTATGATTGCAGGTTTAAAGATATTTTTGATGTGTTCAGGCCATTGCTCATATTTATTTTCACAAACACTATATTGGGTGTCAATATATTCATCAGGATTATCACCGTGCTTTTTTATTGCTAAATAAATATCTTTTAGTTTATCTTGATTCCAGGTTTTCATAATATTTTAGTTTTAAATTTTAATAAGCTAAAGTTTCTAATTTACGGATTTTTGTTTGAGCAATTTGATAATCATATTCTGCCCAAGAATATTGCATTTGACTTTTTGCATGCATCATTTTAATTCTGGCATTTTCTAGATCTTTAGTAAATGTTTTAATTTTTTCTAACATTTGATCAATTGAAAATTTTGCTTTGATTTCTTCTAAAGTCATTAAGTTAATCGATTTCATAAATTTATATTTTTAAGTTTTTATTATCTAATTGATTTCTCAATTGATGAAAGCATTGTGCACCATAGCTTTTTAATTGTACACATTTATTTTACGTATTTTAAAATTTATTTTCGTATGCAGCAATTTTAAGTGATTCTGCACTAGACTTAATTCTTGCTGTGTATTGTATACCAAAGCCTGAACCACATTCTAAGTTAAATTTATCTACAAGATCTTTATTAGGATGATCAGAAGATTTGACTAAATTATAGTTTTCATACAAATCTTTACACAGTTCATCATATTGTGCATCAGTAATTAATCCTTCATTTTGTTCATAATAAAGATAAGAAAAAATCAGATAATAACTGATCTTTCTATTGATGGACATTGGCTTGAAGTCTATTTGCATTTGTTTATTCTTCTAATGGTTTAGTATTTTCTTCTTCAAATTGTTCTTCATCAATTTCACCTCTTAAAAATGATTTGGCGTCATTAATTTGTTTAATAAGACGTAAATCATGCAATTTAGGATTTATCATTCCATTTTCATATTCAACTTTTTCTTCTAAAGTTAATACTAACGTTAGAAGAAAGTTTCTAGTTATCATTTTCATAATTAAAAAATTGATTAATTGGATTCATACATACTAAAACCTAATTTCTTTAATGTAAACTATTATTTTAGCATTCGTTAATTCTTGTTTACAAATAAGAAATTAGGTTTTACAGTTAACCTCCATTTTATCAACTTTAACTTAAAATTAACAATGGCAAAGGAAGAATTAATGACTCTTGAAGAAATTCAAAAGCAATTGCAAGACAAGCGACTTTATGTTGTTGCTCGAGCGACAAAGTTATCATACCCAACAATCAAGAAATTAGCTGACGGTAAGCCTGAAAATTACACTTACAACACTATTTCTAAAGTGAGTAAATACTTAAAACCGACGAAATAAAAGTACCAGATATAGTTGTGATAAATTCAAAATATAAAGTGTAATCATTATGGTTAAAAACACAATAATAGAGCAGTATCTCCTTGCAGGCATACGTCTTATGCCTTTAGATAAGAAGATCCCTCGTAAGAATTGGAGAAATACAGTTTTCTCAGATGAACAAATCTTTTCACATAAAGATAATATTGGTTGGCAAATATCTCACAAAGATTTAATTGTCGATATCGATCCAAGAAATGGTGGTGATAAAAGCTTTGAAAAACTACTAAAAAATCTTAACTTAGATTTAACATCAACAGTTGTAACACCTAGGTCCGGTCAACATATCTACTTAAAAATACCAGAACAATATCGGAATTTTAATTTCAAGAAAAACTTAAAAGAATATCCAGGAATTGATTTCTTAACTGAAGGTTGTTATTGCTTAATAGTTTCATGCAAAACTGAAAATGGAACTTACGAATGGGCAGATGATTTATTCGGTAAATTTGAACAACACGAAGCTCCCAAAGTATTGCTGGATCTAATCTCATACGAGAAACAAGATCAATCAAACTTAGGTGATTTTGAAGGATTAATTGGTGGAAATTCAAGTGGTTGGCCTGAACATAAAGTCTTAGAAATGTTGTCACGATTAGATGCATCAATGGGAAATGATGAATGGGTCAAGGTTGGTATGGCTTTGCATGACTGGGATCCTGTTAAAGGTTTAGAATTGTGGGAAGATTGGTCTAAGCAAGGTGATAATTATCAAGAAGGTGAAACTGAAGTTAGATGGAGAAGTTTTGAAGTCAACGGAGGTGTGACTCTTGGAACTATTTCTTACATGGTAAAAGGTGTAATTTATGACGAAACGACAATTAAAGTTGCTAAGTTTTTAGAGAAAATAAAATTCGCCGATGAAAAAACTTTAGAATTCGAAATTTTCCCTAAAATCAAAAAAGAAAACTTCAGCAAAATCAACATTGAAAAGCTTGCAAAAGCAACACAGGATAGATTCAAAGAGATTGCTAATGTCAAAATACCAATTTCAAACGCAAGACAATTAATCAACGGAGTTGAGGTTGTTTCAGGATCATTCATTGAAGATGGTGAAATTCCTGAATGGTGCAAAGATTGGGTTTATGTAAATAGCCACGCAGCCTTTGCAAGCCTAGGTTCCTTAAAACTTTTTAAAACAGAATCATTCAATATTAAAAATGGAAAATATGTACCAGATTCCGGAAACGGATCAAAACAATCAGCGGCCAGGTTTGTTGCTGATAAAGGCTTTATTGATACTGTGGATGCAATGGCATATCTTCCTAATTGTGAAGATTCGATTTGTCAAATTGAGGATTTTAAAGTTCTCAATTCTTTCAACAGTAAAACAGTTCCTGAAGCCGCTTCAGAATATACAGAAGAAGGATTGGCGGCATTAGAATTAGTCAAGAAACATGTCAAATTTATTTGCACAACTGACAAACACGCCGATATTTTTCTTCAATGGTTGGCACATTGTGTACAATTTCCAGGTAAACAAATCCTTTGGTCCCCAGTAATTCAGTCAATCCAAGGAGTTGGTAAATCATTTTTTGGTGAATTATTAAGATCTTGTTTAGGTGACAGAAATGTTGGAACAGTTAGTCCTACTCAAGTTGTTAGTGATTTCAATGGTTGGGCAACAAATGTTAGTGTGAATGTTCTTGAAGAGTTGAGAGTAAAAGGCCATAATAGATATGATGTAGTCAACAGTTTAAAACCTTTAGTCACTGATAGAATGATTCAGATAAATGATAAAGGAGTCAAACAATACATGACTTACAACACCACGAATTACATTTGTTTTACGAACTATAAGGATGCAATCCCTCTCGATCAAGATGATCGTAGATGGTGGGTAATCTTTGTTCCTATTGAATCATTAGAAGAAATGCCTAACTATGTTGGTGAGTCAGTTTCCTCGTATTTTCCTAAGTTATTTGGAGCAGTTAGAAAGTATGGTCCAGAAATCAGAAAATGGTTGTTAGAGTATAAGTTAACAGAAGAATTTTTGAGCATCAAACAAGCGCCTATGACTGATTATAAATTAGGAATGATTGCTACTGAAGAAGCAGGTTTTGAGGGCTATTCTGAAATTAAAGAATTGATTAAAAAAGGATCAGAATATTTCAATGAAGAAGTAATTTGTTCGAACGATTTATTCGAAGCTTTAATGTTTGAGCATCCTGAATTGGAGATTATGGGAAGGAATCGGCATGCAATTCTGAAGAAATTGGGGTATACTGCACTTCCGACTCCTGTCAAAATTGATGGAAAAGCGAGAAGAGTTTGGGCGAAAAAAATTATTGATAATGAAAAAGTAAGAAAATTATTGGAATTATAAAGTCGGAACTAGTCGTACTAGTCGGACATTATCTACTTGTGCGACTTGATCTTTAGGATACGGTTACAATAAAGGGTACAGTTTCTTAGGAAATCGTATCCTTTTTTATTTTTCGTCTGAAGTGTTGATTTCATTGCTTCTTTTTATTATATTTATTATATATAGTTACAGGTTACAGATAAAAATAATAAATTAATATTATATAAAATAAGAAATATATAAAAAGAGAATATAAAAATAGAAATATTACATTTGTATAGAAGAGAATAGGGATTTAGATGCGTAACCGTACCCTTTTTCGACCTAGAGTTTGTCCGGCGTTGGTTTAGACGAGGTTTTGGTCGTGTTTTAATCGAAACTTTGAGCTGTAACTCTAAGAAAAGCGTTAAAAATAATTGCTTTAAACTAAAATGTTTACTTTTGGGCATTAGGAAACTACAATTGGGGTTATTCGATCAACAAAAAATTTCTAGCAATGGCACAAAAAGACTTAATTCCAGTTCGAACCAAAGAAGAAGCAAAGAAAATAGGAAAGCTGGGCGGCATAAAATCTGGTGAGGTAAGACGAGAAAAACGAGACCTGAAGCAGTGTTTCGAGATCGGCCTAGAGTTCCTTACTAAAAAGACTTCTGACGAACTGAAGAGCGCAGGAGACGATAAACAAGCCAAGATAGTTGCTAAGATCGGAGTTGCTGCATATTCGATGCTAAAAATTGCAGTTTCGAATAAGGCTAATGAACAAACTAAGCTTAATGCATGGGAAGCAATTTGTGATCGGATGGAAGGAAAACCTGTCAACAAAAGTATCATCGATGCAAACGTTAAAACCGACATGACTTCACTTTCAGATGAGGAACGAGACATCATCAAAAGGCATATTGAAAAAGAAGCTAAAACTATGAACTCAAAAAAATAATGTCTGTTGATCTTTACTCTAGAAAAACATTAAATCATTTGCTTCAGACTGATTTTTCGCCATTCTATCACAGAACATTCCAAACACTTCATAGAAACAGACAATTCGAGGTTAATTGGCACATTCATGCAATTTCTGAGTTCTTAATGGGAATGAGAATGGGTCAATTTAAACGTGGCAACATTAACATTTCTCCTAGGTTTGGTAAGACTCTCCAATGTTCTGTAGGTTTTCCTATGTGGTGGTTAGGAGATGAACCATGGATGAACATCATCTGTGCATCATATTCGGCTGAATTAAGCCAAGAAATTCATCAAAAATGTCGAACAATAGCAAACCAGTCATGGTTTAAAGATGCTTTTCCAAGATTTAGCATTAGTAATTCTTCTGAAGATAATCAAAACGAAGCAATAACTAAAAACACACAGAAACAATTCATTACAACTGAAGGTGGAAGTAGAATTGCTACATCAACTCATGGATCCATAACTGGTAAAGGTGGAGACTTAATTATCGGTGATGATTTGATGAATCCAGATGAAGCAAACTCGACAACAAAAAGGGAAAGTTGTATTAATTGGTGTAAAGATACGTTGTTCTCACGGTTCGATGATAAGAAAAAAGGGATGTTTCTCAATGTGCAACAAAGATTACATGAAAATGATTTCACAGGAACTTTCGTTGATAGCACATGGGAAAATTTAGTTTTGCCAATCAGATTTGATGAACGAAGAATTTTTACATTCGGTGATTTCAAAAAAGAAGTTAAAGAAGGTGAATGGCTCGATGAAAAGCGGTATGGTCAAGTTGAGATGGATGAAGATATTAAAAACATGGGAAGCAAGAACTACAATGCTCAATACAAACAACAAACAGTTCCTGCTGATGGTGAGATCTTCAAAAAAGAGTATTTCAAATATTTCACCTATGCACCTAAGTTTGACTATCGTGCCATTTATGCTGATACTGCTCAAAAAGAAGGAACCATTAACGATTACAGTGTTTTTATGTGTTGGGGTGTTCGTTATGTTGAAGGCAGAAAGTTTGCTTACTTGATTGATGTAATGAGGAAGAAACTAACATCTCCTAAGCTTCTTGTGGCATCAAAAGAATTTTGGAATAAACATGCCAAAGATCTTTCATCACCTCTGATTCATTGTGATGATTGGGTTCCTGACATGTATACTTTGCAAGGTCAAGGTGAGCTTATCAAATTTGCAATTGAGGATAAATCATCAGGTTCAGGTTTGATTCAAGACTTAGAAGATGAGACAAACATACCAATTACTAAGCTTTTACCTGAAGCTGATAAAATCTCTAGAGCAAATGACATATTGCCTAGAATGGAATCAGGACAAGTTTTATTTGCTAAAAATGCACCATGGCTTCCTGTTTTAGAAAAAGAATTATTGATCTTTTCACCTAAAACCATAAAAGATGCCAAAAAGAAGAAAGACCAAGTCGACACGTTGACTTATGCAGTAAAAGATTTACTTTTTGAATCTGCTGATCTAAAATTGCGTCCTATGAATTATTCTGGATTATTAAACGAAGTTAAAATCTATGGCACAAGGTAAAAAAACAACTCAAGAATTAACCATCAAAGAGCAAATGAAAGCTGATGGCTATGTTGATACCGCTAAAAAGATTGGTCAAAAGGTTAGTGGCAACACAGGATTTAATCTAACTCTTGCTGATGATGCAACTATTGCTTCAATTTATGTAGGAAACGGTCTTGCTAAGCGCTATATTGACTTGATTGTTGATGATATGATTCGCCAATGGATCACTATTCCAGAAGACACTGATGGCAAAGTTTTAAACTATTTGAAAGCACTTAATGCCAAAAGAGAATTTAAGAATGCGCTTCGTGCATCTAAACTTTTTGGTGGTGCGTTAATCTTCATGGTTATTGAAGACGGTAAGCTTCCCAACGAACCAGTCGACATTAAAAATATTAAAGCCATTCATAAATTAAAATATTTCAGTAGAAAATACGTAACAATTGATGCATTGAATTATTATAATGATGCAACTCAAGCCAACTATGGTGATCCTCAATTTTTTACTGTAAATGTCAATGGTAAAATGGAAACTTTCCATGAGTCAAGATGTTTAATTTTCCAAGGTGAATATTACCCACAAGATGAGCTCGCAATCAATCCTGGTTATGAAAAATATTGGGGTCTTTCAATTCTACAATCACTTCATGAAACATTTGAAGATTATGGCCTAGCATTACAGGCATTGTTTAGATCACTACTTAAAGCAAATATTGATGTTCTTAAAATTAAGAATTTGATGCAGCTTTTAGCATCAAAAGATGGACAAAAACAATTAGATGCAAGAGCACAAATATTCGACTTGGCAAAATCAGTGTCGACAACTCTTTTACTTGATAATGATGAAAGTTTTGAATCAATTTCTCAAGCCTTAACAGGTGTTGCTGAAGTATTCGGTAAGTTGCAAGAAACCTTAGCAGGTATGACCGGAACTCCTAGTACAATTCTATTTGGAACAAGTCCAAAAGGTCTTCAAGCAGATGGTTCTGGTGAAATGAGAATTTACTATGACAAAATCAAATCTGATCAAGAGGAAGACATACTTCCTCAACTTGAAAAACTAGTCGACACAATTTCTTATGCTCAAGATTCTGAATTATCTCCAGATGAAGAATATTGCATCGAGTTCAATTCATTATGGCAACAAACTGATGAAGAAAAAGTTAAAATGAGAGCTGAACAAGCCAAGACTGACGAAATCTACATTAACACAGGAGTTGTTGATCCAAATGAAGTTAGAGCTTCTAGATTTGGCAATGGTAAATATTCTGTAGAAACAGTTGTTGAAGGTGATGCTCCAGTTCTTCCAGATGCAACAGATCAAACAACTTTACCAACCAATAATTAAAATTTTTATGACATTAGGCGAAAAAAGAATTAGAACTGATTTTAATGTTTCATCAAGTTCTTTAGTTGATGAAATTAAACAAAAATCAGCTCACATGATTGATTTAGTTGAATCAATCGGCGGTAATGCAGAAGATACTGATGAAAGAAGTAGATTATTAAGATTAGCCCAAGATCGTTACGAAGAAGCGGCTATGTGGGCGGTTAAAGCAGCAACATTTACTAGATAATTTGCCATGGCAAAAAATCCATTATTAAAGCAACAAGTTTTAATGGCCAATCGTGGCAAAATTAAAATCAAAAAGCCTAAGAAATGGTTATATCCAATGGCTGCAGAGAGGTCTTACCAAAAGCAATTAGTTGCGATTAATAATATTTTTTACGATAAAGTCAGAGAGATTATAGTTCCTCAACTTCCTCATTTAGTTTCTCAAGCAAAATCATTAAGGCCTGATTCTGTTGACTCAAGATTAGATGCTGCATGGGTTGATCAATTAAAACAACTCACAGATTCGACTTACATAGATTACCAATCGACTGTTACTCCAAATAAAATAAGCAATATTACTTCTGAGCAAGCTGATAAAATTTCTTTGATGAATAAAGAACAGTTCGTCAAGACAATCCAGTCTTCGCTCTCAGTAAATCCAATAATGCAAGAACCATATTTGGAAACTCAATTAAAAGTTTTTCAAAATCAAAATGCTGATCTTATTGGTAAGTTAGGAAGCGATCAAAAAGAACGAGTGCAGCAAACACTTTATTCTAACTTGTCTCAAGGAAATGGTATTGAAAAAATACAACAAGAATTAGAAAAATCTGAAGGCATTGGTGAAAACAGAGCAAGATTAATTGCAAGAGATCAAACCAACAAATTCAACGGTCAATTGACTCAACTAAGACAACAAGAATTAGGAATTACTTCGTATGTTTGGACTACTGCCCAAGATGAAAGAGTGAGACCAACTCATAAAGTTCTTGATGGTGAAGTTTTTACATGGGAAAAAGGACCTAAAATCGGTCACCCTGGAAGTGAAATCAATTGTCGTTGTATTGCTCAGCCTGTTATTACTGATGCAATGTTTGATGGTGATCAGAATATAGAAGTTTCTAATGTTCCAATTACTAATCAAGAAAATAGTGATATTAAGAGTTCTTTCAATAAAATTGCTTACACTGAAAAATTTAATAAACAAGAAGTTTCTTCAATGAAAGAATATCAATTAGGTATTGTTTCACAAAATTCTAAAGTAGGTGGTTATGAAGGAATCAATAGTTATTTAAGAAAAGGATCGATACCAGAACAAGTAACTAACAAATTTGGTACAACAAAAAAGGAAATGGATTCAATAATAAGCAACATTGATTCGACTTTTAATAAATCTGTTGTTAAATCTGATTTTGTTGTTTATCGAGGTTTAAAAAATGGTGATAGGGTTTTAAATATTGAAATAGGGGGTGTTTATGAAGATAAGGCTTATACCTCAACATCTAAAAATTATGCTGCAGCTAAAAAATTCTCTGATGGAGTTGGTAAAAATTCCATAGTAATGGAAATAAATGTAAAGAAAGGTAATGAAGCCATTGTTATGAATGATTTTTCAATTAACTCTGGACATTTTAAAAGAGAAAATGAGATTTTATTGCCTAGAGGTCAAAAGTTTAAAATTATAAGTAAAACCCCAATAGATCGGTTTATTACTAAGGTCGTAATGGAATTGATTTAAATAGTGTTTACTTTTACTTTGATTGTTGTAATAATTGCTAAGTTTACTACAACCTAAATTTTAATTTTATGAAATTTTTATCAGTAATCCTCGTTTTACTTGTCACTTCTTGTAGTTCCATTGATTTGAATATGTTTGTTAAAGAAAACAAATTCGATCAGTTGACAAGAGAAAATTTGTTCGACTCTGAATTAGCACTTAGAAAAGTTCCAAACGATTCTAAAGATGTGAAGATCATTAAAGTTCAAAAGATCGAAGATGTTGTTACGACAATCACTCTTTTATCCACTGAATTGAGAGAACAGACAATTGTTCATTTCATTGAGTTTTCAACTGATGAAGAGTTCAAAGTTAACGAAGAAACTATTAAGAATCTTGCAAAAGAGAAAAATTGTGATTTAGTCGTGTATGTTGAAGCAGATGGAATTAGTAAATACACTCTATCGGCTGACAGAAAGACTATGAGGGTTAAAGAGAAAGAAGGTTACAATTTTTTCAATGCTTTCTTTTATTCGAAAGTGAAATTAGATAGTACTTACGAAATTAAAAATAATTAACATGGAACAAGTTTTAAGATTTGATGAAATAAACTTAGATCAGTTAAAATTAACTGAGACTCCTGAAGGATTCCTAGAAGGATATGCCATTGCAACTAGGACTGGTGTATTTTCGTACCGCAGAGCAGATGGTTCAGTTCAAAGAGAACTAAGAACTGACGAAGAAGTTTTCAGTCAAGATGCAATTGATTCATTTAAGATGAAACCAATCACCAATAATCACCCAGAAGATATGGTGAATATTGATAATGCATCTGAATTGTCTGTTGGTATGACAGGCCAAGAAATTAAGAAGATCGATAATTATTTAGCTCCATTCATTAAGATTACCGATAAACAAGCGGTACAAGATGCAAAATCAGGTAAACGTGGCCTTTCATTTGGCTACAAAGTAACTCTCGTGAAAAAAGATGGTGTATTTAAAGGTGAGAGATATGATTATGTTCAAACGAACATAAGAGGGAATCATTTGGCGCTTGTTTATGAAGGAAGAGCTGGCGATAAAGCTAAGCTTCGACTTGATAGCCAAGATGCTATTTGTGTTTTTAATACTAACTTCAATGACAATCTAAATATGAAAAAAATACGATTAGATGGCAAAGAGTTTGAAGTTTCAGAAGAGGTCGCTTCGAAGATCGACTCTATTGAAGCGGAAAACACAGAGCTGAAAAAAGATAAAGAGGATTTGTCAAAAGACAAATCTGATTTGCAGACTAAATTAGACACTGTAACAGGTGAAAGAGATTCTATTCAAGTAAAACTTGATGAAGAATTGAAAAAAGATCATACTGCTGATATTGCAGCCAAAGTCCAAGCTAGAATCGATCTAGAAAAGAAAGCATCTGAATTTTTCAAATCAGATGAAGACCTTTCTAAATTATCTGACAAGGAAATCAAATCTAAGGTTATCACTTTATTTACGAAAGAATTTAAAGCTGATGAAGTTAGTGAGGATTATTTGACTGCAAGATTTGACAGCATTATTGACATCAAAAAAGATGCCAACTTTGCTGAAAATATCAAAGCAGCTTCTAATAAGACTGATTCTAGTCAATCTCCAGTAGCCGTCAGCAATGCCGATTTACAAAGAGATCTTATCAAAAATTCAACTAAAAAGGAGTAAATATATGTCCATTACTAAATATCAAAATGAGTTGGACGTTGCTATCAACGGCCAAATCGCAAATTTACAAGACAGTGTTATTAAAACAAGAAATGCTCAACAAGCAATCGGTTTTGGTAAAGCTGTTGTAGTTGGTACCGTTGGCGGAACTGATGTTAAAAACATCTTTAAAAATAAAGTTTCTGTTACTTATTCAGCAGACTTTGTTGACTCTAACTCAATCCCAATGTCAGTTCAGATTGGAACAGCAACTGCTCTTACAATCACTCCAGTAGTTTATGCAACATCTCATGCTGAAACTTTCGCTGCTTTAATCGCTGCGATTGATGCTCTTGCAGGAGTTTCTTGTGTTGCTGGAACAGATCGTGAAATCTTGATTACTGTTGATAATGCAACTGACAACGTAACTGTTTCCAATAACACTGTTACAGGTGGTGAAGGTCAACCTACTTTAACAATCGCTTACACTTCAACAGATATTTTTGAAGGTGTTTCTGTATTGAGACACGGTCAACCAGTAACTGTTGGCGGAGACGATCAATACGAAATCAACGATGCAGTTAATGTTATGACTCGTGGTTGTATTTGGGTTTATGTAGTTGCGACTGTTGCTTACGGTGAAGACGCTTACGTTTATAACGATAAGAGCAACACTGCTAACCAAGGTCAATTTACAAATTCATCTTCCGGTAACCTAGCGGTTGCAAGTGGAAAATTCAAAAGCGCTGCTGCTGGTACCACTGGTACTCCAGTACTTGCTCTTCTTGAGTTGAATTTACCAGCATAACTTTAATTTAATCAGGAGAAAATAATATGACTATTGAAACTTTTAAACTAGACAATGGCGAGGAATTCAAAATTGATACCTCTTTGCCAGAGTTCAAAGCTTACGAAAGAGCTGCCGAACAAGTAGGCATTTCTAAAAAAGATGATTCATTCTTCTTTGCTAGAAACCTAGAATTTATTCGCCAACAAGTATTCAAACCTAAATACAGCGAATTGAAACTTTTGAATGGTGGTTTACTACCAATCAACAGTGCAATTCCTGAAGGTGCTGAAACTGATACTTATGACACTTTGGATTCTGCAGGTGAAGCGGCTGTTGTTGCTGATTTTGCTGATGACATCAAAACTGTCGAAGTATTTGGCGCTCAAGTAACTAATGGAATTAAATCAATTGCGACTTCGTATTTATATTCTGTGCAAGATTTGCGTAGAGATAAAATGCTTGGTCAAGTTGGTCGTTCTTCAGTTGAAAATAAAGCCCTTGCTGCTCGTAGAGCATTAGATCAAAAGATCGAAAAAATGCTCGGCTTCGGTGATGCTGCTTTTGGAATTAAAGGTATGTTTAACGCTGCCTCTGTTCCATCTGCCGCTGCTGCTGCAACCGGTACTGGTGTAACTACTACTTGGTCAACTAAAACTGCTGCAAATATCCTTGCGGACGTGGAAGAAGCAATCAATGATATGATTGACTTGACTGGTGGTAATGAAATTCCAAATACTATGTTGGTTGATGCTACTAATTATCACTTAATTAGAAAAAAAGCACTTGACACAACTATGTATTCCGGAAAATCAATTTTGAAATATATCGAAGAAGAATATAATTTGAAAGTTGAATGGGTACAGCAATTGAAAAACGGTTTCGTAAATGGAACTAAGTCTGGTTTTGTGCTTTATAACAATGCACAAGATAAATTGGAAGGTGTTCTTCCAATTAGATTGATGCCTCACGCTCCACAAGTTAAAAATCTTGCGACCAAAAATATTTTGGAAGCTAGATGTGGTGGTGTTAGAGCTTTCTATCCTTACTCATTGTCTTATACAACTGGAATCTAGTTGGTTAAAAAGGGAAGAGAAATCTTCCCTTTTTAATTCCCATTAACTTAAACAAATTTGTATTATGAAAATTGAAAATAGAGTAAAAAATATCATCAGATTTAAAACTACTGTTGGAAATGTTACATTAATGCCTGGCATGAATGAACTTTCAAAAGAAGAATTTGCTGCAGTAAAAGCTCATCCTATGTTTGAAGCAATGGTTAAAACCTCCGGTTTGACTGCTATTGAAGAAAAACCTGCAAAATCTTACAAAACTAAAGCCGAATTAAAAGCAGAGAAAGAAGCTGAAGAAAAAGCAGCTAAAGAACTTGCTGATAAAGAAGCTGCTGATTTGTTAGGTCCTGATGAAGATGCTTCTGATGAAGAAGAATCTGAAGAAGAAACCGAAGAATCAGAAGAAGATTCTGAAGAAGGTGTTGATTTAAATGAAATCGACCTTGAAGCTCAGAATAAAGCAACTTTAATTGATCTTGCTCAATCTTTAGAAATTGAAACTGACGGTTTGACTAAAGCTCAATTAATCGAAGCAATTAATTCTAAAAAATAGCTATGACAACATCTCTTGAATGGTTGGCAGATATTGCTCCAAGCATAAATGCGGCTTGTACTACAGACAAAAAAAATAGATTTATTGCTATGGCAGTAGATGAAGTCGATTCGGCTTTATTTGGTGATTCTAGTAAATATGCTATGGCTGTTGCTTACTACGCTGCTCATTTATTGGCTTTGTCGTTGAGAGACGATAATTCAAGAGGTGTTTTAACTATGGAAAAAGAAGGTGATTTACAAAGAAGTTATGGTGGTGGAAATGGTAACAATGTTGATGTAAATACCACCCAATATTTAGACAGTTACAACCGATTATTAAAAGGACGAGTTCCTACATTTTACATGCAAGATGGAAGTAAAAGTAATTGATCACGGTTTTGATAAATACAAAAAGTCTATCGAAGAATTGCATTCGAAGCAAATTCAAGTTGGTATGTTTGCCAAAGTAGGCGATAAAGTCTTGACAAAAGCAATTGTAAACGAGTTTGGTACAACTCAAGCAGGAAAAAATAATGATGTTACGATCCCAGAAAGATCATTCATAAGATCCACTTACAACAGACAATATAAAAAAGTCGGTAAAAGATTCGATCAAATTTTTGTTTCTATTTCAAAAGGAAATTATAATATTATTCCAAGATTAAAGTTAATTGGTCTTGAACAAGAAACTGAAACTAAAAAAACTATTACTGATATGAGAACGCCTGAAAACGCAGAATCAACAATAGCTAAAAAAGGTTCAAGCCACCCTTTAATTGATACTGGTGAAATGCGTTCAAAAATTTCTCATGAGGTAAAAAATAAATGAGCAGTTTTAGACAATCATTAACAGTAAAAAGAAGAAGTGAAGGCGCTTATAATGATGCAGGTTTTTATGAAGTTGAAGGAGCAGATACAACATTGCCCATCATGGCTTCAATACAACCTGTTTCAGGAAGCGATTTAGTTTTACTTCCAGAGAATAGAAGAGAAGAAGAATTATTGAAATTATACACTGACACTTTATTAATTGGTGCAGAAAAAGGAAGTCCAACAAATTGTGATATTGTTACAATTGATGGATTTGATTACGAAGTCGTTAAAGTTTTTCCTTGGAAAAACAATGTAATTCCACATTATAAAGTGGTTGTTGCCAAGAGAACTACGAACGATCCAGTTCCACCTATTGCGGAGGCATAAATTATGACTATAAATTATGTCGGTTTAAAAACTGCAATAGTAGAAGTGATAAAAGAATTGACTAATCAAACTGTGATTTGGTCAAATCAAAATGCAAATACTCCAACTGGAGATTATTTGGCATTAAAGTTATCATCTTTGAGAAAAGGTGGAGGATTAGATTGGGAAGGAAAGCCAGATGAAGACGGTGTTTCTGAAACCCAGGGAGATAGGGATGTGGTTTTGTCTGTTATTTCAGTTAGCAAAGATTCTATGCAAATCTTAGCTGATTTAATTGACAAAATCGAATTAAGTAAAAATTTAGAGTTGTTAACTTCTAAAAAATTAGCTTATGTTGGTTTAGATGGTGATATTGTTGATATTACTACGCAAATCAACAATAGTTTTGAAACTCGAGCTGTTGTGGAATTACTTTTTAGAATTTCTAAAAATTATTCTACTGATACAGAAAACGTAGTAGAAATTGTTGAATCTGTCGGAATCAGTGGTGAACTAACCGGTAATGGTCTGGTTGATCCTGTAGAGGTCGATTTGATAGTGGAAACAGATTAATTTAAACAACAAAAGGAACTAAAATTATGACAAATAAATTAGATCAAGTAATTGACATTTCGATTAGTCTTTCTACAAAGGCAATCACACAGCAAGGTTTCGGTACTCCGATGATTTTGGGTACTGCAATGAAACTTGACAGACGACTTAAAAGTTATGCAGATATGACTGCTGTTGCTGAAGATTTCGCCGAAGGTGATACTGAATACAAAATGGCTGAAGCTGAATTTTCTCAATCAAAAACACCGGATGCAGTAATGATTGGTAAAAAAGTCGTTCTTGCATCAACTGCTTTAACTGGAGCTACAAACCCATCTGGAAATATCGTAAATTTAAACCTAACTGACATCGGTAAAAAAGCCGAAGTTGGTTGCACTGCTGTTGTTTCTGGATTCTCAACTTCTGGATATAACGGAACATTTGTCATTACTGATATTATTGATGACAACAATATTCGTTACACTGCTGCCGGTGCATTAGCGGCAACTCCAGCAGTTGGATCTGGTTCTGTTGTTTTATCAGAAACTTGGTCAAATGCTCTTCAAAAAGTGTTCGATTACAACCAAAACTGGTATTGTGCTCATTTATCTTCAAACGTTGAAGCTGATATTTTATCTGCTGCTGCAAAAATCGAATCATTAAAAAGATTCCTTATTGTTAGATCATCTGATGTTGATGTTCTTGATTCTGCCGAAACAGGTTCTGTGCTTTACCAATTAAAAGCACTAAACTATGACAGAACAGCCCTAATGTGGAATGGAGATACCAGCACCATGTTCATTGATGCTGCCTGGGGTGGCAGAATGCTTCCAACAGTTCCTGGTTCAGAAAACTGGGCATGGAAAACTCTAGTCGGTGTTGTTGCTGATGAAATCAATGTCGATGGAGTCAGAACTAACAACGGAAATACTTATGAAATCTTTGCTGGACGTAGTTGCACAGGCTTAGGCAAAGTTGTTTCTGGTGAATATATTGACATCATCAGAGGAGCTGATTGGTTAAAAGCAAGATTACAAGAAAATATTTTCTTATTATTGATCAACTCTGAAAAAGTTCCAATGGAAGATGCTGGTGGCGACATGGTTGAAAATGCTATGAGAGAAATCTTTGAGCAAGGTGTTCAAAACGGTTTCATTAGGAAAGATGCTGATGGAAAAGGAATTTACACAATTACCGTTCCTGATGTTGCTGACGTTCCTTCTGCTGACAGATTGGCTAGATACCTTTCTGGAATTACTTTTGCAGGTGAACTTGCAGGAGCAATCAACAAAATCGGTATTGCCGGCAATTTATCAGTTTAACTTTAATTAAGGACATTTTATGGCACAAACAATTGGAACTTTCGATTTTAAGAAACTAAACGTAATCTTTGGCGTTGCTAAATTAACTGGATTCGCCGATGGTGACGCAGTTGAAGTTGCTGAAGAAAATCCGGCATTCAACTCTATGAGTGGAGCTGACGGTTATGTTGATAGAATCAAAAACAATGCAAACTTTTTGACTATCACAATAAGACTAAGACAAACTAGCCCAACCAATGACATTCTATCTGCTCTTCATGCTGCAGACAGAGTTTCAGGTACTCCTTTGCCTCTTTTAATTAAAGATCGTTCAGGAAATACTTTGGTTACTGCTGCTCAAGCTTGGATTGAAAAATTCCCTACTGCTGCTTTTGGAAACGAAGCAAAAACTAGAGAATGGGTAATTAAAACTGGAAGTCAGTATGTTACATTTATTGGAGGTAATAGTTAATGGCTATCAACACAAAAACAGTAAATATTGGCGAACATGAAGTCACTATTGTTCAATTCGGTGCTGTTGAAGCACTAGGATTGAGAAAACAATTGGCTGAAAATATTAAAATCCAATTAGGAAATGTATCTGCAGAACCTGCAGATATGATTAAGGCAATCGCAGGACTCATTTATGAAATTCCTGTAGATTTACTTATGAAATTATTTAAAAACTGTTCAGCGATTGAAATCGGTGCATTAAATACCAAAGATAATTTCGAGAAAGTTTTTAATGACAATCTTGACGGTGTTATCGAACTAGCCTTGGAGGTGCTAGAGTTCAACGGTTTTTTTACACTAAATATAATTTCAGTTCTGGCGAAGAAGATTCCGATGCTAGCTCCGATGGAAGTAGCGATAAAGGAATCGATCGAGAAAATGAATCAGACTCAGAAAAAGAGTTAAAGAAACATTTACACGTCGATATTGTTGAAGAATTGTTTATTTGGAGATTAGTTATCGATAAAATTGTTAGTTATTCCGAATTAGAAAGTCTTAATTTTATCGATGCATTAAAGTTAAGTGCGATTCTTGATTTTCGACAATTTAAAGAAACTCAAGAACGATTAAAATCAGAAAAAGAATCGAGGAATAACAATGGCAACCAGTCTTAAAGAATTAATCGTTACATACCAGGCAAATGCAAAGCCGGTGTTAGATGCATTGAATCAAATCGATGCAAAGATTAGACAAACCTCAAAAAATTTAAAATCAGTCGGCGATTCTTTTGTCAATGTAGGGAAAGATATTTCACTTTCATTATCTGCGCCATTAGGATTGCTTTCTGTTAAAGCCCTTCAAGCATCTGCCGATTTTGAAACACTCAAAATGCAAATGGAAGTCTTAACTGGATCTGCTGAAGAAGGCGATCGAGTATTTAGACGATTAGTAAAATTTGCAGCAGAAACTCCGTTCGAATTAACACAACTTGCCAAAGCAACCAATACCTTAATGGGTTTTGGTGAAACAGCAGACGATGCAGACAAGCACTTAAGATTAATCGGTGATATTGCTGCAGTAGCAGGTGGAGATTTCCAAGGAATCACTGTTGCTTTCGGTCAAGTATCTGCAGCGGGCAGAATGATGGGTCAAGATCTTCTCCAATTGGTAAATAACGGTGTTCCTGCCCTAGATATGTTGGCAAAATCCATGGGAGTACCTAAAGAAAAAATAAAAGATTTAGTTTCTCAAGGAAAAGTCACATTCCCTGTTTTAGTCAGAGCTTTTGAACAAGCTACTAGCAAAGGTGGAATGTTTGAGAATGGAATGATCAAATTATCACGAACTTCAAAAGGTGTTTACTCAACTTTCAAAGATAATGTCAATATTGCCCTAGCTAAATTCGGTGATGAAATGCAAATTGCATTTGGACTCACTGGAAAATTAGAAGCATTTGGTTCATGGATTGGAAGGTTAGCAGACAACTTCCAAAGGTTAGAACCATCAACACGAAAGAACATTTTGTTGATTATTGGGTTCGTTGCCGTATTAGGTCCATTATTAATCATCATCGGAACTTTAATTAGACTTATCGGACTTGCAACATTGGCATTTAATTTCATTATTGCACCAATCAGATTCTTAATTACACTTTTACCCATGCTTTTAACCATATTACGTGGAATCATGCTAGTATTTGCTGCAAACCCATTGACTGCTTTTATTGCAGCAACAATTGCCATCGTTTATTATTGGAAAGAAATTGTCGAGTTGTTTAAACAAGCAGCCGATTGGGTTTCTAAGATTTCAGTGTCCGGAATGTGGGATAAAGTCAAAGATTTTTCAGGAAAAATTACTTCTCAAATTACAGGTGGAGCCAATGAGGCTGTGGCTGGAGTAACGACTGATAGTTCAATTGCAAACAACCAAAAAACTGTGAATAATAACTTGACTGTAAATATTCCTCCTGGAACTTCATCATCTGATTCTACATCAATTAAAAACGCTATTTTTGCTGCTTTGGCGGAACAAAATAGACAATCTTATATTGAGGTAGGTGCACAATGAGCTTTTTTACAGACGCAGCAGCAATTATATTCAAACAACCATTTACTCAAAAGGTAGGAAAGCTTGAAATTGACATTGTAAACCAAAGAGGAATCAGTGAAAAGACAACCCTTAGTAACAATCCAATCGAAGGTGGATTCAATACCGACAATGCTAAGGATGAACCAACAGAAATAACTTTGACTTGCACAATAAGTGCTTTTTCATTGAAAAATTCTGTGATAAAACAAATTTCATCATTAGCGAAAGGAAAAATTCCTAATCGTCTTAAAGAAGCTCACGACGAACTTTATAGATTGAAGAGAGATAAAGAACCAGTTACATTGGTGATGAAATATAAATCATACCCAAATATGTTCATGACTCTTCTAGATATGCCCGCAGAAGCAGGAGACGGAGAGACTTTTAGATTTACAGTTACGTTTCAAGAGATTAATATTGCTGAAAGTCAGTTAGTTAGCATTGATAATTCACGAATCAAGAAGGACAGTGCTAAAAAACAGAGTAGTTTTGGAAGACAGGTTGGTGGAACTAAAACTCCAGCACCTGCCGTGAAGCCAAGCACAATAACACTTGGTCAATTTGTTAAATCATTATTCTAATGGCAGTAATAATTCCAATTAAAGACAATCCGAATCATACTTTGCTGATTGAATTGGAATCCAAAATGTATAAGTTTTGGTTTAAATTCAATGTCTTAGGTGAATTTTGGACCATGGATATTTACTCTGAAGATGATGTTTTGTTGTTGGCCGGTGTTAAGATGGTGGCAAATTACCCATTAATTTTTGCCAATAAAAATACTCTTTTACCAACTGGTGATTTTATTTGTGAAATTTCTGATGTTTCTGCAAGAATTGTAAGAGATTCTTTTTCATCAGGCAAAGCAAAATTGCTTTATTTGACAGAGGTAGAACTTGAGACTCTTTAAACGAAATGCACAATTATTGATTGGTAAAATAGGAGAAGTTGGAAGACTTCTTGAAGGTGTTCGTATTTCATTTGAAATTGAAATGACAGACAACCGCACAACCAATACAGCAAAGATTGATGTGTATAATTTGTCCCAAGAAACCATTGGTTTACTAGAACAAAAAGATGCGTCATGTATTTTGAAAATCGGATATGACGATGAAGAATTAAGTACTTTATTTATTGGAAATATTGTTGAATTTGAACATGATTTTACAGGTTCAGATGTGATTACAAAGATCAGTTGCAAAGACGGTTACATTCCTTTGACAGCGAAAAAATTATCTTTGTCATTTGCAGCAGATTCAACAACCAAGCAAATTATTGATAAAATAGTTGCTGAATTAAATTTAACAAAAGGTGATTATTCAGAAATTCCTAGTTATGTTTACAAACAAGGTTTTTCTTTTATAGGGTCTCCTGGAAAAGCTTTAGAGCTAGTACTTTCTAGGATCGGATATGAATGGACGATTGTAAATAATGTCTTAGTAATATCAAAAGAAAATGAGTCGAACAACACGACTATAATGCAGTTTTTATCTCCTTCAACTGGACTTTTAGATAAGCCGAAGAGATTTAAAGACAGACAAATTAGAGTAATAAAAACTTCAGCAACAAAGAAAAATAAGTTGCTTGATGGATGGAAAATAAAATCTTTAATTATTCCATCAATTCAACCTAAGTCTTTGATCAGTGTTGAAAGTGAAGAATTAGAAGGAATTTTTTTAGTTAAAGCAGTTAAATTTTCAGGTGATACTCATGACAATACATGGTATGCCGAAATTGACGCAATTCAAAAATCAGAATGAATATTACAGAACTTTTAAACATAATTGTATCGAATAAAATAGCTGAGATGCATATCTGTATGCCTGCAAAGATTATTACTTACGATTTTGCCACAAGAAAAGCATCAGTTCAACCATCACTAAATCAAAAATTCAGTGATGACGAAGTTTTAGTTTTTCCGATCATTCATAATGTTCCTGTAATGCAACCGGCGTCAGGTGGAGCTTCTGTGAATTTTCCTGTAAAACCGGATGACAATGTTTTATTAATTTTCTCTGAAAGAAGTCTAGAACAATGGCTTCAGGATGGTAAACAATCCACACCTGATGATCCTAGACAAAATAACTTAACTGATGCTGTGGCACATATCGGATTGAATCCTTTTAATGTTCCTTCGGCTGCTGAGAATAATGACGACCTTTTAATTGCTTACGATGGATCAAAAATACGATTCAAACCAGATGGAGTTGTTGAAGCAGAGGCATCAGAGATTGATTTGATTGCAGATAATGTAAATATTACTGCACCTGATGTAAATATTGATGCAACTAATGTAACAGTCACAGGAAAGTTAACGGCAGCAAATTTAGAGGCAACTTCTGAAATGAAAAGTGCAACAGCTTTAATCGGTGGTAAAAACTTTGCAACTCATACACATTCAGGCGTAACGCCAGGGCCAGGAATTACAGGACCAGTATCATGAGCACATTAGCATTAAATTCGGACAATGATCTTTATTTTACTTCAGCAGGAAGGCTTGTTACGATTGATAATAAGAACACTGATGCAGAAATTTTACAAAGAATTAAGGTAAGATTGAGATTTTTTAAAGATGAATGGTTTCTTAATTCAGAACACGGTGTACCATATTTCCAGGACATTGTTTCACCTGAAGGAAGTGATCCTTATATTTTAGGAAGTAAATCACTTGATTTAAACATCTTAGAAAGCATCTTTAGAGAGCAAATTTTAGATGTTGAAGGTGTAAAAGGACTAATAGAATCAAGTGTTGATTATGTAGGAGCTGATAGAAAGGTAACTTACTTTTTTCAAGCAGTTTCGATTAACAATACAAAAATTACTGACAATTTAATCGTATTATAATATGCCAGATTATGGAGTTACAATCAATGGTTTTGTAAGAAAAACCCAAGAACAAATCAAAAGTGATTTGGAAACAGAATGGAAGAATAGTTTAGGTCAAGATCAAGATCTAAGTGAAGATTCTCCTAATGCTATTCTTGTCGGTTTAGTTACTGAAATGGCTGACACATTATGGCAAACGGCTGAAGACACTTATAATTCTTTGAATAGAAATAGTGCAGAAGGGGTTCCATTACAAAATGCAGTTTCATTAGTTGGAATTACTATTAAGGATCAATCGAAATCTACTGCGAATGTGAGTTTCAGAGGAGATAATGTTACAATAATTCCTGCCAATACTCAAGTTAAACAAACTGCTACAGGATTAATATTCAAAACACTTGAAGCAAGTCAAATCTCATCTGATTTTTGTAACTGGATTCAATTACAGGTTAACTCTGTTTTAAATTCAACTCCTTACAGACTTTATATCGACGGAAACGTTTACACTTACACAAGTGACGGTGCAACATCGTATGCTGAAATTATTTTAGGATTAAAAACTGTTGTTGAAGCTGCTGCAATTGGTTTGACAATAACCGATGAGGGAACCGGATTGATGACAATTGAAGCAACTGATAAAGATGATGTTTATGACATTGCTGGAAGCTCATATTTCACTACAGGAAAAGTTCAAACTGTAATTGAAGTTGAATGTCTTGATTTTGGACATAATGAAGTATCTCCTGAATCAATTATTGAAATCTCTACAGCTCAATCAGGCCTTGATTCTGTAAGAAACTATTATGAAGGTGAAGCTGGAAGAAATATTGAAGAAGATCAAGAATTAAGACTTAGAACCCAATCTGATATTGCGGTTTCAGGATTTAATTTCGTTGACGCAATCAGAGCTAAAGTTTTAAATGATGTACCTGGAACTTCATATTGTAAAGTTTATGAAAACGATACTATGGAAACTGATGCAAACTCAATCCCTGCTAAGTCTTGGGAAGCTGTTATTGACGGTGGTTCTGATTCAAATATCGCTGAACTTCTTTACAAAATGAAGATTGCAGGTATGAGATCAAGCGGTTCTGAAACTGTTGAAGTCAAAGATGATACCGGAGTTCCTCACAATATTAGGTTCACAAGACCAACAAACCTATATATGTGGGTAAAGGCTACGATCAACTCTTATAATGCTGAGGAAGACTTTCCAGCAGCCGGAGAAGCCGCAATAAAAGCCGAGATGTTAGCTTATTCTGCAAGATTTAATATTGGTGACATTATTGTTGCTCAAAAATTCATCACTCCAGTATTTGAAGTTGAAGGAATTGGTTCAGTTACAATAACAATTGCCTCTACAGCCTTACCTGATGATGTTCCGTCTTACGGTTCATCAAATATTAATTGCACAATCAGACAGCAACCTAATTTTGATTTGAGCAGAATGGTCGTAGTATTATGACACTATACACAGACATAAAATCATTAATACCAGAACAATACAAGGATGCACCTAATTTAAATGCAATTCTTGAGATATTTTCAACTCCATTTGATGAATTGAAAGTAGTTTTTACTGCTTTGAAAAATATCTTAAATTTAGAATCGGCCGAAGGTGCACAACTGGATTTAATCGGGGCTATAGTTGAAGAAAAAAGAAATGGTCGATTGGATCCTGCTTACATTACCGGGATTCAATTTAAAATCTTTAAAAACACTTCAAGAGGTTTTGTTGATGATGTTGTAAAAGCATTAAAATTTATTACTTCAGCAACCAGAGTAATCTACTCTGACAATCCTCCGGCTAGTTACACAATTTATACAGATGGAACAGGATTGACTGATGATGTTAAAATTTTGATCGATAAATTGACAGCAGCTGGTGTTTCTGTAATAGTTTATGCTTCAGATGGAGAAACTCCATTTATTATGACTGAAATTGTTACAGAACAAGCAAACTTAGTTGATGATTTAGATCAGCAAATAGTTGATGATACAGGAAATAATATTGTAGTCGATTATCAAACTTCTTCTGATACTTTGCAGCAGATTTTTGATGGGGCTCCGATGGGAGTAATTGAGGTTTTAACTTTAGTCACAGATACTGGAGATATTTTGGTAACAGATATAGGAGCTCCGATAGGGGTTTACGATGCTGATCAAGATATTGTTGATGGTGGTAAACTCAATATTGTTTACCAATAATTCTGTTTCAAATTAAAAAATTTCGATTTAAAGTAAAACGGTAAAATTTATCAATTAAAAATATCAAAAAATGTCTTTAAAACCATCAGATATTGTACAGTGGGCGTTAAACGCTGCAAATGAAACTAGACAGGGTGGTTCTAATAAAGTGCAACCTCCGACTGAACTTCAAAATAACGGTTCTTTAGATGGTAATTTATCTTTGAACCATTTTAATTGGATGATGAATGCTTTAGGTTTATGGTCTCAATTCTTAAGTGATATGGCTGTAACTTCAGATGGTGCAGGTGTCGGTTTGACAAAAGATAATCATTTTGCTTTTATTGTTGCTGCAGATAAAACTGCTTTATCAAAATATATTATTGCAATTGCTTTTAAATCCGGAGCAGGTGCAGCAACCACCCAGGTAATTCAAAGTGCAACATTAACCCTTGGAACTCCTAACGCAAATGGCACGATAGCTATTTCTGGAGCAACAAGTTCTAACATCGTGGCATTTAGTTTAAACTTCAAAATTAGTTAGGAAAATATGACAAATATTACATTAGACGGTTTACCAGCAAAAACTGGAACAATATCTGACGCAGGAATTATTCATTACCGTGAAGGTGGTGTTGATAAAAAAATGACTGTAGCAGATTTATTGACAAAAATAAGTTCTCAATATCAAAGTTTCATGAATACCTTTTTAGGTACCGCTGATAAAGCTTCCGCAAGAGCTGCTTTAGATATTGCTAGGAGAACTACTGTAAGTAACGCTGATTATACAATTCTTGTAACAGATAAAGTCGTTGCACAAATTGGAACTATGTCTGCTCCTAGAGCATGGTCTCTTCCTACTGCAGCTTTATATCCTGCAGGTGAAGAATTGATTTGTGTTGATCAATCAGGAACCGTAAATTACACAAACAATATTACACTAAGTAGAGCTGGATCAGATACTATTGATGGTGAAACTTCAATGATAATTAATCAAAAATACGGTCTTTTAGTTTTGATTTCTGATGGAGTTTCAAAATGGAAATTAAAGAATGCAAGTTCACCTGTTTTATCAAATCAATTCACAAATAAAAACGCTGTAATTAATGGTGATTTTAATGTTTGGCAGCGTGGAACTTCATTTTCAAGCATTGCTGATGGTTCATATCACGCTGATAGATGGCAATATAATAAAGTAGGTGCTGCTGTTCATGATATTATTAGATCTACTGATGTTCCTACTTTAGCTCAAGCAGGAAGATTATTTAATTATTCAATGTTAGTAGATTGCACAACTGCTGATGCTTCTATTGCTGCTGGAGATTTAACATATATTCAAACAAAAATAGAAGGCTATAACTTTTTACCTTTAGCACAAAAACCGATTACTTTATCTTTTTGGGTTAAAGCAACTAAAATAGGAACATATTGCGCAACTATTTCTAATAGTGGGGCAGATAGATCCTATGTAGCTGAATATACTGTAAATACTACCGATACATGGGAATATAAAACAATAACTTTTTCCGCTTCACCTTCAGCAGGAACATGGGATTATATAAACGGAATTGGTGCAAGATTAATATTCACATTAGCCGGTGGTAGTACTTATCAAACTACAGCTGGATCTTGGCAAACAGGAACTTATTTTTCTACTTCAAATCAAGTTAATGCTACAGATAATACCGCAAATAATTTTAGAATTTGCGGTGTTCAATTAGAAGCCGGATCTGTTGCAACTCCATTTGAACAAAGAACTATTCAACAAGAAGAATTATTGTGCAAAAGATATTATGATGAATTAACAGCGGCTAACATTTTCGGCGGTATGGGAACATCTACAACTAATATACAATTTGCAAGTGCTAGATTTTCTGTACCTATGAGAATAGCCCCTTCAGTAGTTTTATATAATACTACTGTCGCCAATCAGGTAAGAAATTCAGGTGGTACAGGAATTACTTTAAACTCTCCTTCCGTAGGAGCTTCTATTTATGGAGTTGAGTATGTTAACGTTTCTAGTGGACTGGTAAATGGTACATGGTACCAATGTTGTTACAAAGCTAATGCAGAATTATAATTTTTATTATATAAAAATATGAACATAGTTAAAGTAAAAGATAAAAATAATTGTTTTTTAGTAAATGAAATTCTATCAGTACCTAAAGATTTAGGTAATACTGATTATAAAGAAGTATTAAAATGGATTGAAAACGGAGGTATTGTCGAACCTGAATTCACATTATCTGAAGCTATTTTTAAAAAATTAGAAAATTTAGATAATTATCATTTTAATGATATTGAAATTCGTCAATGCAAGATAAAT
>ERZ1292625.686-Hain-H41-01um-R1-686-length-47581-cov-248_pt1 | contig 47581 bp, 64 predicted proteins | sample MGYA00564400_ERZ1292625 | MGnify/ENA primary metagenome ERZ1292625 (study PRJEB36523, sample SAMEA6512639) | groundwater metagenome | collected 2019-01-08 | study: AquaDiva: Metagenomics assemblies of 32 groundwater samples
GATGGCTTGATTATCGAGATCCTCGGCGCGTACTCAGATTGGCCGTTGGTAAAAACACTGGCGGAGTCAATCAAACATCTGAACCAGCGCACGGTACTTGTGCTAGCACATGATGTTGACTTTCTCACCATTATTTAACCTGTGTTAAGGAGGGACCATGCCACATACACAAAGTAAAGAAGTCTGGTACTTTAACGAATTAAGTGAAAAAGCAAAAGACCGCGCACGTGATTGGTATCGAGAAGGACAGCTCGGATACGAATGGTGGGACGGAGTGTATATGCAAGTTGAAGAGGCAGCCGTGTACCTCGGAATAGAGATTGCCACAAAACCCTGCAAACTTATGAATGGGAAGACTCGCTATGATCCTGCTATTTACTTTTCAGGCTTTGCCTCACAAGGCGATGGGGCATGCTTCCTTGGTACATGGCACGCTAACAAAATGAAAACGACGATCGAACTCTCAGCGGAGTTTCCAACAGACAAAGAACTTCAGCGTATCCATACCCAGTTATGGGGAGTCAAGCAAGAATTCCCTAACGCTACATGCACGTCCTCGCACTCAAGCAGTTGTTATTCACATAAACGAAGTACAAGTCTGGAAGCAGTCTTAGACGAAGACAGAGACTATAACAAAGACGAGTGTGAACCCGTCGAGGAATGCTTTGTAGACTTCATGCGGTGGATTTATAGCAGCCTTGAGGAAGAGTACAACTGGCTAACCGCCGATGAACAAGTAGACGAATCCATTATAGCAAACGAGTATGAATTTACACAAGAAGGGAGATTAGCATGAAAACTGTTGTTACTAGCAACATGGTTGCTCATCTCTGGGCAGCACAAACACAACCTCACGCACGAAACTCCTCAAACACTTTCTGGTTCCGAGATAGTGTGATCTATAGCTATGGTTCGCACTTCCCAATTGCCCGGCACGTCAACGGTCATGTGCTCATGACAACACGCGATTATTCAGTCACAACGAGCCGTCATAAATCTACTGTGGTAAATGCTGCGTACCATTTACCAATGATTTATTGCGCGAATCCTACGGCAGAATCAGAGATAGACCATCGAAAGAATCTCGCTGCCATGCGTACAGCCTGCCTAGCCTGCTTAGAAAAAGCCTCAAGAGCGCGCCTATACTCGCAAATGCACCTAGACAATGCTAAAGATTATGTAAAAACCCACGCAGCCTATCGTGCCTTGTTCGGGCTCGACTTAGATGAGGTGCTCATCATTTCTGAAGAATGGAAAAAAGAGGCAAATGGGAGGGTTGCCGCACAACAGAAAATAAACGAAGCGCGCAAAGCAGAAACAAAAAAACACGAAAAACAGCAACAAGCGCAACTAAAAAAAGACCTTGAAGAGTGGAAAGTCGATACATCAATCTGGCGAACCTTTTATAACTTACCCGTCGCCTTACGTGTAAACACGGATGGAAGTCTAGTAGAAACAAGCCATGGGGCACAAGTGCCCGTTGATCATGCCAAGCGCGCATACGCGGTTGCAATCCTTATCAAAACAGGAGTTCAACCTCCGTATCAGCACAACGGACACAGTCTACATTGTGGGAGTTTCATAATAGATAGTATCGACGCAGAAGGCACCTTAAAAGCAGGCTGCCATACGATCACCTTTTCCGCCATGAAAGAACTTGCTGATAAACTCGGATGGTAGGAGAAACAATGCTAAACATAAATGAATTTTACAGGCTATATGTAAAGACAGGGCTAAAAACAATAGGCACATTCGATGAATTCTGTGATACAGAATTACTACGACTGACAGCATTGAACCAGTGGAATAGAAGCAGCAACGGTAAGTGGGTTTATTGGATAGACTAAGGGAGGTTGTATGAAATACATGATACTTGGGATCATACTTGGTATTTTGTTGATTGCATCTTCAGTGCATGCCGGTTGCCGCACGCTAGTCATGCCCGATGGGACCGTCATACTTGTATGCTGTGACTCTCACGGCAATTGCGTCTATCACTAATAAGGAGTAGACCGATGGTCTACCGTGTAAGGAGAACCATGCTTACAGTACAAATAAAGACTGACAATGCAGACTTTGTAGACAATGACTTACATACAACTGTCGCGCACTGTGTAGAAGAATATGTGGTCAAAATGTTGCAGCGTGGATTTTCAGCCGGAGTTGTAAAAGACGGAAACGGAAATACAGTAGGACACTTCGAGTTAAACGATAGCGGCACATAATATATTCTATCTCATAAGAGATAGAAGCATGTTAGATGAGTCATGCAAGATAGTCTTGCAATACTCTAGTTATGCAAGACAGTCTTGCATTACTTTAATTACGCAAGACTAGTTAATGCAAGACTAACTTAATATACTTGCATATAACATGCGTTAATATAAGTGTCAGCTCAAAAACCAAAGGAGGTATTTTATGTCTACGCAAAACAGGAAAGCACAAATCACATATTTTATGATGTTACGCCGGTTTGATACACGCAAGTTTGCAAACCTTAAAAATGCATGGCTGGTCAAAAACAAAGAACATGTCAAGGTCTATCATCGGACCAACCAACGAAAGAATCGCGCTGTAAAGCAAGTAGCCTCAGATCGAGTAAGGGCCTTGCGTCACTTAGCCAAGGCTATCAAGCTCAAGCTCGATACTCTGGGAGAAACGCTAGACACAAAAACCTTGGCGAGATTTAACAGAGCTGTGTTACAAAAATGAAAACAATAAAAGCATCAAGAGAAAAAGACACACGCTCGATTGACTTCTCAGACCTCGACCACTTACTCACACGGTATGAGAATCTCTGCTATGCGTGCGAGCATAAAGCCCGGTGGCCGGATCAATGTTACTTAGAAGGGGTTAACAAGCAGATCGAGAGAGACCTTGTGCTGATCAAACGTATCCAGAAACAATACATGAGAAAGTGAGGTGCTATGAAATGCCATGTAAAGGAATGCACAAGTATAGCCACGATATTCCTACGGTCTCATTACTACTGCGCATCATGTGCCAAGCTAGAGCAAAGTAGACCTGTGCCTATCCCTGTCTATAAAAAGAACTAGGAGGATCAATGCGCAAACGAATCTTCCTAAAAGCGATTGAAACCTACAAGGAACACATTGTTAAACTTTTAACAGCGAAAGCAGATAAGGATGAGGTACAAGACGCGTTACACAACATGATCGAGCATCACCTTGAGAAAAAGCAATACATACGTATCCCGCACGAAACAATTGACAATAAGATGAAAGGGTATCTTATGCAAGCTACGCAATGGGAAATTGGCAAATTACTCCGTAAGAAGAATTCCGAAGGTCATTTTATGTTTCACCTGGTCGAGGAAGAGACAGAAGAAGAAAGCTCACACACTATTTCGTGTCTAAAGGAAGAATTGGACCTGAAGAATCTCCTTGAGTGCCCTTTTTGCCATATAGGAGTCTTGAATCAGTACGGAGCGTGCGCATTGTGCCATACCATATTGGGAACAGAACACGGCACACGCAAATCTTACACCTTGGAAAAGATGGTCGAGAGTACCTGTCCCGATCTTGGCATGTTTGCGGATGTGAACCTAGCCATGTCAAAGCTAGATTCGATCGAACAAAAGGTCGTGTTGCATATCGTACAAGGCAATGAGTCACTCGAAAACCTTGCAGAACTCATGCGAATACCCCGAACTCAACTGTGGCGAATCTGGACGCATGCAAAAGTTGTCTTGCAACAAGAATTGTTTGAATACTCACACGTCAATACCACGGAGGCGATATGAAAAAGATAACCTATAAAACAATAAAGACAGAAATCACCCTTAGCCGGGAGGACTTTAAAAAAGCAATCGGATTACCGACAAAGTTTAGGATAATAGATTTCTGTATGGAAGATGACGATCTTTACAACCTTGGGAATTCTTGCTTTCTCCAAGTCGAAGCTGTAAAGATGAGAAAGGAAGAATTGAAAGAACGTAAAGATTATCTTTTTAAAATGGAGAACGATGCCTAGCTATGCTGCCGCGTGCACATCTACACAATTCTACGTAGACAAAACACGTTGGTTTATCATAGACTTGCGCACTTTGGAATAAAAGTGGCGCGAGATGGTAATAAACCTATGAGAGGGAAATGAGGGAACAATGGATAAAATTGTTATCGGATCACCATACGGCCTGAGCAACGAGCTGCTTGGGTTACTCCTAGAGTATTGCGTGTTGCAGCTTGGTGGGCAAGTTGTGTTGACTGCCGGCGACCTCGCAGCCACGTCCCAACAATACGAGCTGCGGATCACCTCGAATGTGACACAACACGAAGTCACATTGACGTTGTTGACGAGATAGGAGGACAGTGTACTACACACATGAACAACAGGAAAGCAAAAAGAACACGCATCCTGAGTGTACAGTGTTTCCATCCTATAGCGCTTCTGAGAAAGTGAAGCGTGAATGCACAACATACCTAATAGCGCGGAACCTTGATCCTGAGCTTGCGGAGGACAATGGTTGGTTTCCTAGTACTGAAGCAGGGGATAAGTTTACTCGGATTGTGATACCTGCTAGAACTTGGAAACAAGGCCATGTCTGGTATCAGGCTCGCGATGTTACTGGGAGGGCTTATCTGCGCTACCAAAGTCCAAAAGGGAGCAGGCATGAGGCTTTGATAAAAGTTATGCCTAACAGTGAGCCTAAAGGTATTGTTGTACTAGAGGGTCCTTGCTGCGCGCTACGCGCTGCTATGCATGGGTTTATAGGCTATGCACTGTGCGGTAAGCAACCATCAAGGGCAACACTACAGCATCTTGCGTTGCTCATTCAAGACAATCCTACATTACCAGTATTGGTGTTACTTGACCGTGATTGTACAGATGAAGCTGTACGTATTGTTACATTTTTGGCTAGTCAAGGCTTTGCCGTAAAAATGGGGCAGTTTACAAAGTCAAAAGATTTAGCGGAGCTAAAAAATGCGGAAAGCAAAACCCTACTTAGGACATACTTTCGGTAGGCTGACTATTACTGGCATTGCAGCTATGCCTTATGCGGATAAAGAACCCAAGGCCGTTGGTTTATGTTCTTGTGGTGCTAGGGTAGAAGTTCGATTATATAGTTTAACGAAAGGTCGGACAAAAAGCTGTGGTTGCCTGCAAAAAGAACTTGCCAGGCAACTTGGGTACGCATCGGCACGGCACGGCCAATCAAATAAAACAAAAGAGTATGATTGCTGGATAAACGCTAGGCAGCGATGCAACAATCCAAACAATACAGATTACAAAAATTACGGCAGTAGAGGTATTAAGTTTCTCTTTAACAGTTTTGAAGAATTCTATGCTGAACTAGGAGATAGACCTCCGGGACTTTCTCTTGATAGAAAGGATGTCAATGGGCATTATGAAAAAGGAAATGTCCGTTGGGCAACTAGTAAAGAACACGCGCAAAACAAAAGATGCAGTGCTAATTAAAATCGAGAAGATTAGCAACGCGACTTCAGACCGGTCCTTATGCCTAAAGTGTGCCTTGTACAAGGGCTGTCGCTCCCCGTTCATGCCTCCACTTATACCGGATGGCTATACAGGCAAGTTGTTACTTATTGGTGACATATCGGCGGAGATGGAGCGAACAAATAGCCCATTTAGCTCCTTGGGGGGTCAGACACTCAAGAATGTCCTCCAGGAAGGGGGGTACAACCGCTCTGACGTGGCCTACATGCCTGTTTTACGTTGTAGGGCTGCCTCTACCCCTAAAATGTACCAGATACGCGCCTGTAGCCCCTTTGTGCTACGCGCCGTCACCCTCTTACAGCCAGACCATATCCTGGCAATGGGGCCCAATGCCGTCAAGAGCCTGTCAAATTCCGGGAAGTCTCAACCGATCGCTAGGCTCAGGGGGAGGGTACAGACTGCAAAATATATCGAGAACAATATAAAATCAGGGCATTCTGATACTGTAAACAGTATACAAGAGTCTCCGTATGGGGTTACATCAAGTCTTGCCCAGTTGGGCAGCTCACCCAACGAGACAGCACGATTTAGAGAAGATGTTGCACGATTGTCCCAACCAGTTCTTCCGTATCCAAAAATTGGAGTGCCACGGGATACAACGTACTTGGGATTCGATACAGAGTACACACCTGAAAAAGTGTTATGTGGAGCTATATCAGATGGAACAGCAGCGTTCACCGTCGAAGCCTCTCAGCTCGGAAAGCTGAGCCCGTTACTGTCTAAAGCCATTCTTGTAGGGCACAATCTCCCCGTAGACCTGGATGCCCTCTTAAAGGCCAAGGTGCCTGGGCTTGCAGTCGCGATGGAACAGTGGTTGCAAGGACGAAAACAACGTGACACATTACTACTCGCAAAATTGGCAGACGAGAACCGTGGCAAAGGGGGTTATACACTCGAATCCCTTCTCCTTGCCGACTACAACGTGGCTGATTATAAAGCGCCTACGGAAGTCCTTGGGCCTGACCCCACATTGTGGCCGATACCGTTACGGAATGAGCGATGCCGGCTTGACGCGTGGGCCACGCTCAAAGTGTATGAAGCAATCCAAGATCGAACGCGAGGCCCGGAAGCGATTACCCATGCCATCTCCATGACGTTGTACCGAATGCGCCATACCGGCATTTATGTCAGTATGCCCCGATATCGAACCATGAAGACTGAAGTCTATGCCGAAGAAGCCACTGCGAGGAAAACGTTAACAGCCATGGCCCTGAAGCATGGTATGAAAGGATTCACCGCAAAAGATGCAGAGATACGCGAGCTAATCTACGCAAAGCTTGGACTTGAAATTGAAACGAGGACTAAAGGAGGTCTTCCGAGCGCGTCTGTCAAGGTACTCAAGGAATACAAAACTGAGTACCCAGAAATACAAGCCATCCTTGATCTCTCAAAGGCTGATAAACTCAAGACGACGTACTGTGATGGTCTTGAAGCCAAGTTTCAGCGACAGCCTGATGGTCGGTACTGGATCCCTGTTTATGTGAATGCACTGGCTGCAAAGACGGGACGACGAAACTCAGCCGGTCCCAATTTTCAGAATCAACCCAAACGTGTCCGTGGGATTTTTGTGTCCAGGTTTAAGGGTGGAAGTATTAGCGATAACGACTACAACAAAGTAGAGCCGATTGCTGGCGGATGGGTCACAGGTGAGCACCGACTGACAGAGTACTTTACCAAGTATCCCAATGGGTATATTAAAATTGGGCAAGACTTCTTCAAGAAAACCGTGGAGAAGGATACCAAAGAATACACCATGATGAAAAGTCTGGTGCTCGCAATTCTGTACAATAAGAAGAAGTGGTCGTTGGCAGATGACATCTGGGCGCAAGGTGTGAAACTGGATTCAAATTATGAGAGACATACAGACAAAGCAGGAGACTTGCTCAATAGATTTCTATCCGAATTGTTTCCAGGTGTTAAACGTTATCATCGAGAACAGGAGCAATTTGTCTTACAGCACGGATACGTTGATAATGCTGTGGGGCAACGGCGGAGATTACTGTTACCGCCTGAGCCTGAACGCTCCGACAAATTTGCGTACAAAGTGTTTATGCGGTTTAAAGCGCATGTAATCAACCAGAGTATCAATTACCCGATACAAAGTCTGGCTTCCTACGTGACAGGGAGTGCTTTGATCGACCTTGAACGAGCGTTTCTCCGACAGTATAAGTGGAGCTATGTAGACTATCACACGGCGTTGATGCAAAAGAAGTGGCCCCAGATGCCCTTGCTGGTTTTGGAAGTACACGATGATCTTGTTTTGGATATTCCGAAAGGCATGGAACAAAAAACCAAGGAGGTGACACACGATATTATGGAGAGTGTGCCGACGTTGAGAAAGTTGCTGCCGGCCTTTGACACGCCATTAAGTGTCGAGACAAAGATTGGACCATATTGGGGGGCGACATGAACCGATACCGTGTGGTAGACAAAGGAACGGAAGAAGTTGTGGCTGTTGGGTTTCATTCACGGCAAGACGCTCGTGCTGAAAAAGCCAAGCGTGAAATTACAAAACAAGGTGAAACAGGTTCCACGAATCGTCGGAGCGCCTTTTATGTTGAGACAAGCGATGAGCATCCTGAAGGACCGGGAATTTATTTACATTAAGGGAGGATGCCACAATGGAGAATACAAAGTTTACGATTGCTGATGTAACTAAACCGCTTACGGAAGTTGCGTTTTCGTTGGCATGGAACATAGACGAGATTGTTTCGGTGAGGGCAAACGGAATTAATATATTGTGGTTTGATCCGGATGATGGGACGGTCAACTTGTCTTATGTAGGGGAGAAGGAGCAAGCCTTGCTCCCAGGATTAAAATTTGACAAGGATAAATTCCGTGTATTGCTCTATGCGAATTAAGGAGGAACGATGTTTAAAGTCGAAGAACCACCAAACATGGCAGTGACCATGTTTTCTCAACAGATAGACGAAGACGGCGACTTGCTTTTGCTTGCGAACGGTGTGCAATGGGGGTACGTTGAGGCGTCGTCTGGAAAATTGGTTAGATTTTTTGTAGGTGAGGCTGCGCAAGCAAAGTTGCCTGAGTTAAGTTTTGATAAGGATGGGCAACTTGTGATAGCACTCTGAATTAGAATGTTAACGGGCTGGATTAAATTTAACAAAGGAGAGTATAATGGCAAGACGTAGTGGCGGAAATGATAAGTATTTGCGCTTGACGGGGTTGTGGGGTAGTAAGTCGAATGATATGTTGTTTACTGGGAGGGCCAAGACGGAGCAAATTGAAGCCTTGCTTAAGCAATGTGACGAAGCCTTGGACGCTGATGCCCCGCTGGTGTTTAGTCTGTGGGAGAACGACAAGAAGAAGAGCCACAAAGATCCCGAGTTTAGCATTCAGAGTTTCGTCGGTGATGCAGAAGAGAAGCCCCGGTCTTCACGGTCGAGCCGGTCGAGCCGTTCAAGCCGAGACGAGGAACCCAGGGAGCGCGGGCGGGACAGGAAGCGCGATAATGACGACGACAAGGACGAGAAAGGCGAGAAAGACGAGGAGGATGCCCCGGAGGACCAAGACGAGTCAGAGGACGAGCCTGAAGAGAACCCACGAGGGCGCTCCTCAAGCAAGAAAGAAAAGCCTGCCCCTGCCAAGAGTGTAAAGAAGCGAGCAGACTGGTAGTACTTCGGCTGATGGTGTAAAGAAACACACCCTCGACGGCGAGGGAGAAGCATAGCTCTGTCTGATAGATGGCACGTTGCCGGAACATAGGTGAAATCCAGCGGTCGTACCGCTCAGCCGACCAAACTTACTCGCTATTGGAGACTAAAGCAGATGTTGAAATTACCAGTGCTAGATATTGTTCGGCATGAAGATGCTGAAGACTCCATGGTTGAGAAAACCAAAGCATGGTTAGAACATGAAGGCAAAGAACGTGACCCCCGTGTCCACGCATCGGACTTGCTTGATCCACGTAAAGCCTATTGGAATCGTCAGAAGAAAGAGCCTATGACAAAGGCCATGGCCGGGAACTTTATGGTGGGGAAAGTGCTTCATGCGTTCTTCGCCACACTGATGAACAAGAAGAAAGGAATGGATCTGACCGATACGGATGTCGGTGGGACGTTTGATAAGGAACTGGGTATTAGTTATTCCAACGATCATCAAGAAGGGAATATTCCCTATGAGTACAAGACGAGCCGGGCACTGAATGAACAAACAAACAGAGATTTATCAAGCTACCTGGAACAGCTCTGCATCTACATGGCCGCAAAGAAGAGTCTTGTTGGGCGGCTTGTGGTACTCCGTCTCATGGGGAAAAATAAAGAAAAAGGATACGGAACGCATCCGCAATACCGTGCCTATGAAATAATGTGGACAAAGAAAGCGTTAGCAGATTATCGCAAGCAGATTATTGCAACGCGCAAGTTACTAGAGACAGCACTAAAATCAAAAAAGCCGAAAGACATTAAAATGCTAGAATTGTGCCGTGATTGGAAGTGTAGCAAAACCAGCTGCGGGCATTGGGAGGCGTGTCGGCCAGAGACACGCTACGGAGTCGCGAAATGGGAACGATAAGTTATAGGAAAGGAGAAAAATGGACGAAGTAGTATATGATGACATGGAAACAGAAGACTATGAAGATCACGTTGAACGGTTGACCACACCGATGATCACATTTAGTGGTAACTTCGGTGATAACGTTGAGTTGCTCGCATACTCGAATGCCTTCGGCGGTGAAGCAGGCGAATTACAAAACATCGTCAAGAAGATCGTAAAGAAAAATATAATCTTTGATATGGGATCAGATCTGCATGAACAGTTTAAACTCGAAGCAGGAGATGCCTTGTGGTACCTTACGAAAGTCATTATGTTGATGGGCTACTCCCTCGAAGAAGTCATGCAAGCGAACATCGAAAAGCTTGATGCTAGAAAGCTGGAAAATGACGCGCAAAAGCAAGCGAGATCCTTCACAGTCCATTCGTCTCCCTTTGAACTCTAAGTTAGAGCACGCGGTTCTCTGTGGCATGATCGATGGAGACTTGAACCTGGATAAAGTCACGCTCGAAGAGTTGTCGAAGGAAGGCCAGTATGTCTATAAAGCCTTACAAGAGTTTCGCAAGGACAATCGAAAAGACGAAGTATCTTTTAAAGCAGTCTTCTTCCACGCTACTGAGTTACTTGGAGCAGAGCCCGACGAATTCCGTGATTTTCTTAAAAGTGTTGAGCGAGCTGGAGTTCCGCAGATTGAAGTCGTCTTGGACTCCCTCTCTCGAAAACAGATTATCAATGATCTTGTCAATGAAGCTAGCGCGCAAATTGCTTCAGGAGGGTATTCCTTACTTAGTCTTAAAGGATTGCTTGCACAGCATAGCCACGATAAGAACACCTTAGTTCCACTCGGAGAGGACATGGAAGATGTCTCACCTCCCGAAGGGTTAGAGTTACCCGGTCTCGAAAGCTTTAACAAGGAAGTCGGTGGGTTGTTTGGACTGTGGGTGATTTCTGGGATGCCGGCAGCAGGCAAAAGTACACTGGCGTTAATGATCGCCTTGACCGTTTCAGCATTGTATATGCCGGTGTTGTACTACGATTTTGAACAAGGAAAGTCAGTCATCCGATGGCATGCCCACCAAGGATTACAAGGCAATGAGAAGCGTATACGTCAAGCTACCTCACGATTATACATACGTCATAACATTTCGATGCTGGAGCGTGATTTGGAGATGGTCAACGAGCCATGCTTGGTTGTCGTTGATTCAATACAAAAAGTGGCCAAAGGGATTACGTACCGAAGAGAGAGTTTGGAGACTTGGGTACACAAGCTGGAAGGCTTAAAACAATTTGGGCATCATGTCTTGCTGATCTCAGAAAAGAATCGAGCCCATTATGATGAAGCCTCTATGTCAGGCTACAAAGAATCGGGTGAGATTGAGTATGCAGCTGATGCCGCTTTTGATTTGTTGCTTCCCAGTGAAGATAATTCAAGTGTAGTGGATGTCCATGTGGTGAAGAACCGGCATCACAAATTTCACGGGCATTTAACTACACTTGACCGCGTGCATGATTTCTGGTTTCATGATCGGTGTCAGAAACCCAAGGAGATTGATTAAATGGCTTCCACGTTGAAGTGTAAAGCAATCCCGAAGGTTGTCTTGACCACGCGAGATAAATACTTACGAGCAAAGTATGGGATTACAGAAGCGATCTATTTTGAAATGGTGAAGCAGGGGGAAGGAGGCTGTTGGATCTGTAAGCGTAAACCATTACCAGGCAAGGCTCTTAATGTAGACCATCAGCATCTCCTCAAGGCCGAAAAGAAAGCGGGGGCCAAGTTTGGGAAGGTTCGTGGGCTCTTGTGTTTCTTCTGTAACAAGTATCTTGTTGGACGACGGAAATCAGAGCATGCTTATATGTTTGAAAATGCAGCTAAGTATTTACGCTCTGACAAAGACTGGAGATTGTGATGTGGGATGAACAGATAGATAACCTAGAAACACAAGCACAGTATGTTGAATGGGAAGACTGCTACGAAGTTAAGTCATTCATCATTGAAGTGCTTGAGTTAATAAGGGAGATATCGAGTGCCGTACAAAAGCCTCAATGATAAGCGCCGACACGACCGAGAGTATGCGCAAAAGCGCAAGGAACAAGCTGGTGTCGAAGCTCCGTTTCAACGCCCGATGAATGTGATCAAGGTTAAGGCACCCAAGGCTGGTCTAAAGATTGCCGTGATCCCGGATTGCCAAGTCAAGCCCGGAGTCAATACGGATCATCTGGAATGGTGTGGGAAATACCTGGCAATTAAAAAGCCTGATGTGATTATCCAGATCGGTGATTTTACGGATATGTCTTCCTTGAACATGCACGACACTCCAGGGAGTCAGCGTATGGAAGGTCAGCGTTACAAGAAAGACATTGACAGCGCGTTTCATGCAATGAACAGATTACTCACACCGATACAAAACACTCATGGGTATAAGCCAAAACTGTTGCTGACATTAGGCAACCATGAAGACCGGATCACGCGCGCTATTAATAAAGATCCAAAACTTGAAGGGCTTATGTCCTTAGACGATCTTGCCTACAAGAAGTTTGGATGGGAAGTCTTCCCCTTCCTTCAGCCGATCGCAGTAGGCGGGGTCGCCTTTTGCCATTATTTTCCCAGTGGAGCTATGGGCAGGCCAATCGCCACCGCCAGAGCCTTGTTAACCAAGTTGCATATGTCTGCCTATGCCGGCCATCAACAAGGGCGAGACATTGCGTATGCCAAGCGTGCGGATGGAAAAGATATGACTGCTATTCTTAGCGGAAGTTTCTATACTCATGCTGAAGCGTACTTGAATCCGTTTACGAATGACCACTGGAGAGGGTTTTTTCTTCTTCACGAGGTTAAAGACGGGTCTTTCGATGAGATGGCTATTAGCATTAATTTTCTCAAACAAAGGTTTGGTAAATGAAAACCTGCCCTGGATGTCTTTGTCGCAAGCGCGTAAGTTCTTTTCACAAGAACAAGCGTGCACCTGATGGGCTACAATATCACTGTATTTCTTGTCGTCAAGAAATAGACTCCAGGCCAGAAAAGCTAAAACAAGACAGAGAGAGATACCATGCTACAAAACCGAGATTTAAGAATAACGAATTAAAAAGAAAGTACGGTATTACTCTTGAACAGTTTAACGCTTTGTTCCTTAAACAAGGAAAATCGTGTGCTATTTGCAAACGTAATACAGCAGGCGGAAATGGCTGGCACGTAGACCATAGGCACGTAGATTCAAGAGTACGAGGTATTTTGTGTTGTTTATGTAATCCAATGCTTGGCTATGCAAAAGACAATGCAGCAATACTGATAGCGGGAGCAAATTATTTACGGAGGTTTGAGTAAGACAACATGAAATGGCAGTTTCCATCTCGTTCCTAAAAAGACGTTTCAAATTAGGAGGCTAGGATGAGCGACAGCCCAGAAATACAGGAACTCACTGCGCTGCGTGCCCGTTGCGCCCAGTTGGAGGAAACACTGAAGTTCTATGCTGATCCACAAACCTATGGGCTGCATGGCGGGAGCAGTACCCGTATTATGGCTGACCATGGAAACCGTGCTAGCAAGGCAGTTAAATCATTAAAGGAGTCCAATGGCAAAGCAAGTGAATAAATTTACGACCAAAGATCTGGACAAGCTCTACGAGATTTACGATAAGGCACGAGCCGTCGCCCAGGAAGCCGAAGCTGACAAGAAGGACGCGGCTGATGCGATTCGAGAGAAGCTTGGCGCGACTGAGGAAGCGAGTACGCCAAACTATGTCGTGACCTACAAGTATGACAAGGATAAGGAAGACGAGACGTTTGACAAAGCCGCCTTCGAGACGAAAGACCCTAAGAATTTTGCTCTCTATGAGCAGCACTTGGCTGCCGCCGAAGATCTTGCAAAGAAGTACATGAAGAAAACGACTGTAAAAGGGACACGTAAACTCGTCGTGACACACCAAGAAGCGGAGGAATAAGTGACTAGTCCTATGACATTAACAGATATTCCTCCGTATACCCCACAGGGATTTCCGCTCACAATCTTCCGTGATCGGTATGCTTTTACGCAAGATGAGACATGGGAGGACGCCTGCCAACGTGTGGCACATCAAGCGGCGATCGCAGAGACTCCCGACAAGTATAAACAGTACGCAGATAAGTTTACTGACATATTGGTGAAAAACGTCTTTGTTCCTGGAGGAAGAATTTGGTATAGCGCAGGAAGGGCGAACCCGCAGCTTTTAAACTGCTTCGTGTTGAACCCACAAAAGGATAGCAAGGAAGGGTGGGCACAGTCGGCGTATAATATGATTGTGACGAGTATGACAGGTGGAGGATCTGGGGACGACTTCTCAGATGTACGACCACGTGGGGCGAGCATTGCGGGGCAGCGTGGGTGTTCCCCTGGGGCGGTTGAACTTATGCGGCTCGTGGATGCGTGTGCGCAGCCTGTACGCAATGGCGGGCAGCGGCGTGTCGCCTTAATGTTTTCACTGGACTTGACCCACCCTGATATTGAAGAGTTTTTAAACGCGAAGCTTGTCAAAGGGGAACTCACGCACGCCAATATCAGCGTCAGGAGTCATTACACCAAAGCCTTTGTCCAAGCCGTACAACAGGATCTTGCGCTTGAACTCCATTGGAAAGGCAAATACAAAAGGCAGGTGAAAGCTCGTGACTTGTGGACGACGATTGTGGATAACGCCTACAAAAGCGCAGAGCCTGGGTTTTTGAATTGGGAGCTCGTCGAAGCGGAAAACAACATTTACTACATTGAGTCACTCGTGACCACAAACCCCTGTGGGGAGCTCGCCTTATCGAGCATGGAGCCATGTTGCCTTGGGCACCTGGTCCTGAGTCGGTTTGTCCATGAAGGGAAAATAAACTATGCGCTCTTAGGCGAAGTCATCCGGTTAGCGGTACGGTTTCTTGATAATGTCCTGACGGTCAACCATTTCCCGCTTGAGGCCATGCGTGTGAAGTCCAATAACTTACGAAGAATTGGCCTGGGGACGACGGCGCTTGCCGACACCCTGGCCCTCTTAGGGCAACGGTATGGTTCAGAAGAAGGTAATCAAACGATTGACAAGCTGTATCGCTTTATTTCAAAAGCCGCCTATGAAGCCTCGGTGATGCTCGCGATTGAAAAAGGTGCCTTTCCATTATGTCAAGCCAGTAAGCATGTGGAGTCTGGCTTTATCAAACGGATGCCGTTGAAAACGAAGTCACTGATTTTAGAGCATGGTATTCGTAACTGTGCAATCCTGACACAAGCCCCGACAGGGACCGTGAGTATCTTAAGTGGAAATTGTAGTGCGGGAATTGAACCCATGTTTGCTCCAGCGTATGAACGCCGGTACTGGGATCATGAAGTACGCAAAACAGAACTAGTGTTTCACCCGTTGTTTGAACAGTTTATGCAAGCAGGGCTTTCTGTCCAACATTTTGTTGGTGCGCATGACATTTCTGCAAGAGAACACTTGCATGTTCAAAGCGTGATCCAGCGCCACATCGATAATGCTGTAAGCAAAACAATCAATCTTCCGATGGAGTATGATAAACAAGACATGGCGGATCTATGGTTGGAGTATCTCCCGTTGGTGAAAGGCACCACTTTTTACCGAGAGCAGACGCGCGGATTTGTGAACGCGCAGGGAATAGAAGAGGAACCCCCTCTTTCCGCCATCTCATTACTGGATGCCGTACAACGTTTTCAAGAAATGCATACGATCGGGAGCCCACAGGTACTGGATTGCCCATCTGGAAGTTGTGAGAGAACACTGGACCCACAAAGGATTCTATGAAACAAATAAATGAAATACACAGCGTGAGTGCCGTGTTATATCACAGCGATGTGTGTATTGCTGCAAATGAACTACACTCAACATTCAAGGGTGTTGTGGTTGAAGTGCTGAATGAAACAGGGAAGAGTTTTGAAGGTACCTTAGTATATTTTCCCGGTGTAACCTTACAAGAATTAAAGGAGGTCGTATGAAGAAAGTGGGTAGGATTGTTGAGCGGCAGAATTTGAAACAGGAGAATCAGGCACTGAAGAACATTTTCCAGCGAGCGGAAGTCGTGGTCAGAGCCCGGCACGTAATAGAAGAGGCCTTTCAGCGTGGCCTACAAGCTGGACTTGAGGCTGCCGCGAAGGAGCAAGAAAAAGCCAAACAAGACGAAGAGAAAGTCCTTGCGGAGCGCCGAGAAGCCCCCTGACGTGTACCCGCCTATTATCCAAACGAGCACCGTAATCTTTGAAAGGGCCACCGCATGAGTTATAGTATGCCCCACATCCCAAGAAATGTTCCGGCATCTATTGAATCTCAAATTGCTGCCGAGCTATTGAAAGTATGGGCCTATACCACCATAGAAGACAATGTGCTTATTGACTGGGGTTCTGTGGTCGGGTCATGTGTGTTTATTGGAAGAGACACACGCATTGGGCATGCTGCCCATATTCAGCATGGCGTGTTCATTTGCCGTAAGGCAGTGATCGGGAACAAGGTGTTTATCGGGCCAGGTGCCAAGCTTCTTGATGATACCTATCCGAAAGCAGGAGAACCCTATACGCCATCGCCCCCGATATTACGGAATGAGTGTTCGATCGGTGCCGGGGCGATCATTATGCCTGGTGTTTCCATTGGGGTAGGTGCCACAGTGGGCGCGGGTGCTGTCGTGACGCAAGATGTCCCTGCGTATGCCACAGTGTCAGGGGTTCCCGCGTCACTTCATATGGAATAGCTCAGTGAAAATATGTAAAGAGGAGCGTGACAGTCGCGACGAGGAAGACTCCACTGATTTTTAATAGGAGTCCCCAGTAGGTACTGTGTTTGTCAACAGTCTTCGCCACCACATCGTCTTTTTGAATATGGTCGGCAATCGCTTGTAAGATTGCCGCATCTGCGGTATCGGACTTGTTAAACCGTTCCATGATGAGTTCAAAGGTGTGATCTTCTTGGGCGGCTTTCCGTTGGCGGACTGGTTTGTGTGGTTTTCTGGTAGCCATAATTCCTTGGAGGGAGTATGTTTGATGATTATCCTAGCTTAGTGTCTTCCCGCCGTCGTGCTGCGGATCGTATTCGAGATGGTAATGGGGCACCTGATTGGAGTCAAACTCAAGAATCACATCAAACTTTGGACCCAGAGCAGCTTTCATTGTCCCCAGAAGTGGCTCAAGCTTGTCCTTCGGGATGTCACGGGCCCGGAGGTCAGCGGCATACCCACGATAATGCAATGAACCAATCTTGTGAGTACCATCTGTCAGAGCTGTTACGACAAGCATTGCTTCAGCTACGTGAAACACCACAGCAGCCGTTAGGAGTCCGTCTAACAATTCAACTGTTATACCAGTTAGGCGTACACCATCTTTAATGTGGAGGAGTGACATGAGACCTCGTGTGCTTAATATACTCTGTATCGTTGGAGCGTTACTGGCTGTAGGGACTATTATCTCAGTAGGCACATGGCTCAGGCAGGGTAAGCCTGCAACCTATGTCCCGGCGTTCAAAACGAATGACTGCTTTGTCAGGAACGGGATACGAGAAACGTGGGAACACCAAGCGGATGGCAAAGTCATCATGGTGGGTGTCCTGAAATATCTCCTGATGGATCAGAGCGAAGCCGATCGGAAAGCAGGCGGAACCAAGGTTGGGTATTACGAAACCATCGAACGCTTTGATGTCGGCCATCGGAAAGTGCTTTGCCCGGAGAAATGGATCACCAGAAAATGATCAGGCACCACACCCCCTATCTTACGTTACTTCCCTGCTGTCATTACTGGCTGGCGGTATATTATGGCTTGCAAGTCACGGCGTTCTGTAAAAAATGTCAGAAGACCGAGATCCATACACTCGAAGAATGGAACGAATGGAAGGCACGCGGGCAGGCCCTTGATAAGCCTATCCGCACCTAATTATTTGCGTGCTACTCGCTGTCTTTGTCATCAGTTTGCTGGTGGGATTTGTTTCTTATATTTTTGAATAGGAAAAGTATGAAAGAACTTACGCTAAATAATGTGGAATGGTTTGACTACATCAATTTTATTAACACGCAGGAAGAATTCAAGCCAAAACTCAGCGAACAAGAATGGGAAAATCTTGTCAAGCTGCTCGAATTGTATAAACAAGAAAAGAGAAAACAGCGAAGGAAGCACTCATGACTAGCGTTACAACAATACTCTTAATCGCAGGAGTAGTGTGTAACCTGCTGGCGCTTCTTTTCTTGATGTTAGAATAATGGAAGTCCTTACTTCTTGGACTTCCTTATGAAATGGTCTACCCAATCGATGCACATGTGCTGCAGCTCATGTTCAAAATCTGCCCGACGCTGCTTCATGGAACGAGACTTGCGCAGTTGGATCACATGATCATCGTGAAAATACTGCGCAAGGACTTCGTTTCCCATTTCTTCTCGTGCTTCATCGTTATCCAGGATTTCGACCCTGACACGAAACCCACCCACAAGCGTAAACACCCCACCGCGCTGAATTAATTCTGTGGATTTTCGTTGTGCCATGGCTCCTTTAGACTTATTGCTCAAGCGGCATATTTGTTTGTTGAGATTCACCCATCCCTGAGACTCCTGCCACAGCCCCTGCACTTGCCCCTGCCGTGATCTGCCCTAACATCCTATGCAGCTCTAGGGCATCAATATGCCCTCGTCCTTCTTTGGCGAGATGTTTGACCGCTTTTCTTCCAGGCTCACTCGTGACGGCTTTACGGAGAATTTCTTCAACCGTCGCCCCCACAACTGCTCCCACAGGCCCACCTACCATCCAGCCGGCCATGCCCCCCGCCCCATACCGCTTGGCGAGATTCAAGGCATCAGCACTCTGACTTGGAGGACGAGAAATATAGCCAAGACTGGATACGGAATCTCGAATCGACTCAATCTCGGTTGGTGAAAAGGCTCGCTTGAGATCCTTGTCGTTATCCAACATATTCTTGAAGACCTTCTGATCAAACAAGACGAGGTTCGGATCCCCTGTGGTGGGCTTGACGACTCGCCCCGCTCCAGAACCAGGCGTAAACATCGTCACGAGTTTTTCATCAAGATGATGCTTACGATTCGTCGCAATAAACGTCTTGAAGGCCTCAAGTCCTTGCTTGGCTTTGCTCGCTGTGGCTGCGGTCAACTTTGGGTCGTTGGCTGCGGCTTCGATGTCATCAATAATCTTGCCAGCTGCTGCCCCCCACACTTCGTTCGGAGCCCCACCTTTAATACTGTTGAACCCCTGTTCCAGCGTCATCAAATCTTTAAACGAGACACTCCCTTTTTGAATATCAGGGTTCTTACCTAAGACATTATTCAGTGCCGTCAAGTAGGTATCCTTCCCAGGTACCCCTTGGAGAGCTTGCCGAGCTGCATCTGCTGTCTCTTGGTTAAAGATCGCTTTGGTATTCGGGGCACTCAGCTTAAAATCAGGAGCACTTGCGAGCATTGAGCGTGTAAAATCAACATGCTCTTTCGTCACACGCATGGACCCGAGCTTGGTTGCCAGGGCTTCCCCAGCCAGCTCGTTCAACCCAGCCCCTGCGCCAGGGATCACGCGCTTGAGCGCAGCAATACTGACTGGGCCTGCTTTGGCAGCGGCTGGACCAAGGAGTGGGGCCCCTGCAGCTAGGGCAAAATCGGCGCTGTCCATGGGCTCAGTGACCCCCAGTAAGGAGTTAGCGGCTTCCCCTAGTACTGACCCGCCTGAGGCCCCGATCGCAGCGCCTGCGGGCCCACCGCTCGCTCCAATCGCCATTCCTGCCATCGTTCCCACCGTCGGGAGGACGGCGGCTGTACCAAATTGTACAACCCCTTCAGGTATCCCAGTGGCGCGGCTGACTTTCCCGATCACCTTTTGTGCCATGCGGAGGGGTGAGCCATCAGGCTTATACCCGAACTCTTTATAGATCTGAGCATGGCGAGACAAGAATTCGGTCTCGTCATTCTTGGCAAGATGCTGCATGTCAGGATCATCCTGGATGCGCTTGTCAATTTGATCTGGTGTAAATTCCGGCATTTACTTTCCCTTTCGCATTTTCTCAAGGAGGGATTCACCACGAACTGGCCCCGTTGTCTCTGGTTTACTTACCCCTTCAGCACTGCCGAGAATGCCTTGAGCCGCATTCTTATATTTGTCTGAACGCTTCAAGGTGTCTACCTCGTCTGGCGATAACTCACCGGCCAGCACTTCTACCGCAAACTTCCTGTTGAGCTCAATCAGCGCATTAATTGACTTTTCTTTACTCTTGCGGATACTCTTCGTGTCCGTTGCCGTGGGGAACATATTCCTGATTCGGCCCACGTCTTGGTCAGTCAAGACGCCGACTTCACCCGACACACTTCGAGCAAATTTCCCTAGGGTACTTTCCCGTCGTGCGACATATTCAGCCAGTTTTGGATACGACTGTTTCGCCAGCAGTTTCGGGCCAAGGGTCAAGGCACTTTCTTCTGATGTCATCGCGAGTTCAGCAGCCGAGAGCCCCATCTTACTAGAGTCACCCTTGAACGCCTCTTCAGCCGATTCAAAGATCTGCTTGGTGGATTCAATACTCACATTGAGTTCACGTAATTCTTTTTTCTGCTCAGGGGTCACCTTCAAGAAATTCTTGTTGGTGCGGAGATCCCCTTCTGTCACACTCTCCCGAACAGGGATCGCGTGCCCTGTGGCCAACAGTTTATCCGCCAGGATGTAATTGCTTGTATCACCCGGTGTCGCCATCTTGGCAGTCAACGAACCCATGCCGGAAGCTTGGTCTTGTTCTTTGCGAGCTTGTGCGGCCCAGGTATAGGCTTGCTCTTTGTCTTTCCCAGAAGGCATGCCGGCGATGCTCTCAACATCAGCAACCTTGCCCTTCGAGATAATCTGAAGGCGCTGGTTGACCATGTTGTTGGGATTCGAGCCCTGATCCTTTGACTCAGTACCCAGTAAGATGCCCATTTGCTTTTTCATGTCTGCAACGTGTGCAGGCGCAAAGGCGTCAGGGTCTTGTTCAGCCAGTGCCACACGGTTCTTGAGCTTGTGATACTCCTTGGCTTTAATCCCGCTCAAGGTTTCTTCTCCAGTGGGCTTTTCCTTCTGTTGCATCTTCAGGGCTGACGAGTCAAGTTGGACCCCCATCGCCGCCATCGTGGCTTGTGCGTGTGGTTCTTCAATGACGTTTTGTGCATACGCAATGTCCAACGGATCGCTCCCAAAGGACTCGTCCATGGCTGCCGCATGAAAGGCTTTACGAAATGTGGTTTGATCCATCTTCCCGGCAATGAGCTGCTTCGTTTCAGCATCAGTAAACCGTGAGACCACAATCGGAATGAGGTCTTTGCTTTGCTGTTCAACCAGCTTATTCAAGATCGGGTTCGTCGCCACGTTTTCGTAACCCAAGGTATTCGACAACTCGCGAGCCGCTTTCCCGCCAGGCGTATTACTTTTCAAGAGGCGGTCCATCCCCATAATTGTGCTTGGACTCTTCCCCATATGCTTAAACACTTTGCCTGATCCAGGACTCAAACTATCAGCCCATTTTTCATACCAGTCAGCAGCCACCTGGCGTTCTGCGGGGTCTGTAATCGAGGCAATACGCCCTTTAATCGACGGAGCGGCTTCAAACATCTTGAACATCATGTTCTGATTATGTTCTTGTGCAACCCGCCTGGAGGTTTCTTGTACCTGATGATAGTTGGCCCAGGCCAGCTGATTCTTTGATTTCTCAATGTCAGCTTGGTCTTGTGCCATGCGTAGCTTCATGTTGACGGGCATTTGTTCGCCCCACGACGCCAGGGCTGACCCAATCTTAAACGTAAAGCTGTCCTCATATTCTCGCCGGGCAGGAGCTGAGTAACCAGGCTCATACCCTGCGGGGGCTTGATCCCCAATTTTAGAGAGCATGCCTGGAGGGGTATCCTGCACAGTAGGAAGCCCTTCTGTCGTGGCAGAGTTCCCAAGATTAAACGTGGCATTCTCTGTCATGTTTTCGTCAGCCATAATACTCCTTACGGTCCAAACCATTTATTCGCAGCAGCCCCACTACCCATGCCTGATCCACCACCCCCGCCTGGCATCCCCATCATCATCCCACCCGCACTCTTCCCAAAGTCCATCGCCGCATTCGCCATGCTAAATCCTGCCATGACCTGTTGGAATCCTGACATCCCCTTCGTGACCGTATTCTTCTCGGTCGTCTTGAACCCCAGCTTGCCGGCAGCGTCCATCCCACCACCGAACAAGAAGCCCTGGCGTGCCCCCCATTGCTGTTGCTGAAGCTGTTGATTGAACTGTGCAAACGAGGCATCGAAGTTTTGCTGATTCTTGCTGAAGTCCATCGTCGCAGCAAGACCGAGTTCCGCTCGTTTACTTCCAAGTCCCAATTCAAGGTCTCGAAGATTCTGCATGGCAGGAGCCGCCACAGGTGTATCTGACATGCGCATGCCTCTTGACCCGGCCATCATCTGCGTAGCCTTGGTCCAATCGGTATAGGCGGTCTTGTGTGCATATTCAAAGGCTTTGTCGAGACTATTGTTAATAAACTCCGTTTCTTGCGTTGTGAGAAACTGCCCGGACTCTTGCCGTTGCTTAATACGATCGAGGGCTTCATTGGTACTAATACGTTGTTTCTTCTCGTCCTCACTCAAACCTTTGAGATAGTTCTTGGCATCTGCTCCAAGGTCTGTCCCACCGAGTTTCGTCCCTTCCCCCATGGCATATAGTGTCGAGGTCGGGTCAAGACTGGCAAAGCCCCATGGAGCCGCTCCGCGATAGGCTGCAGTATATTGCCGTAATTCTGGATTATCGTAGGTTGAGCTACTTTCAGATGTTGTTTTCTGATCAAAAAATCCCATGTCTCTCCTTAGTACTGCAAGACGATACAGCCTGCTTGTCCTGCGGTGCCTGCTCCACCATCAGACCCAGCAGTGCCTGTTCCGCCTGCTCCAGCAGATCCCGCGGCTCCGATGGCGTAAGCCACACTCCCAGCCGGCGTGACCGACACATAGGCTTCCACATACCCGCCATCACCTCCGCTCCCACCTTCTCCACCGGAGTGTGGGACACCGCCAGGTGACTCACTGCCCCCAGCACCTCCTCGACCACACGCTTGCCCTCCGCCAGTCCGGTTGACGGTCCCGCCTGACCCGACGCCGTGTTGTGCCCCCGCGGCTCCTGCGGCGGTATCATCTGGTCCATGCCCGGCATGCCCACCCGCTCCTCCAGTTGTAGACAAGGCTCCGCTATTGAAACTTGTGACCCCGCCACTTCCACCCGCAGCGCCTGCGTTCGCTGCGTTACCACCTTCCCCTCCTCCTCCTCCGCCACCGCTCGCTCCATACACGCGGACATGGACACGGGTCACACCAGCAGGCACAGTCCAACTCGTTCCAGACGTTAGATATTCAAGGGTATCAGGGACATCAAGCAAGTTATTCCGATCCGGTAATGTATAGGTTCTGTCTGCGGTATTCGCATGCGTGAAGATGGCTCGAAAGGCCGTTGTGGCTGCAAAGCGGTAAGCAGCAGTTAACGCAGCTCCTGCGACACGAAGTAGGATTTGACAATACGAATCTTCTGAGGCTGCGGTACGATCAGAAAAGGTAAAGTCTATCTGTCCAACATCGCTCGGATTCTCGTCTTGACTTTCTGCCCGAAGCAGAATGCCAGTACCAATACCAGCAGCTGGTATCCCGGTTGTCACCGACTCAACAACCAACGGAGTATCCACGGTGTTGGTCCGTGAACTATTACTACCAACCTTAACACTCCCTCCAGTTGAGAGTGCCCACGCACCTGTCAGCGTTTCGTTAGTGCCTGCGGTTGGGCCGGCTTCAATATGCACTGTTGAAGCATCTGTGGTCGTCACCAGCGTATTCGAGGCTGCGAGCGTCGGCGCACGTATGGTTGATCCATTCCAGACGGCACAAGTGCCACTGCCTGCGGTATTACTATCAGTAAATGTCGCTGCGGCCACTTGAAAGAAAGTGCCATTGATACTTGGTGTACCAGATTTGCTACCTGGTGTCAGGATGAGCGCTTGAGAGGCAGTTGAAGAGAGCGTCGTCACACCTGCCCCGTCAAGCGTCAACGTAAATCCAGCTAGTGAGACAGCCTTCGTCAACGGGAAGGCCACATCTGTTCCGTTGGCGTAGATGTTACCGAACTCGTTGTTCCACCTCGCCGCAGTAATAACATGCCCTGCGATTGCGGTATACACTTGTGACAATGCCATAGTATTCCTTCATGCCAAGAGATCAATGCGTAATTTCACACTCAATGAAATTGACACGATTCAGATCTGCAACATTCGTGACCTGATGTGTGACGGTGAGGGTCTTTGCTGCTGTCATATCCTCTGCACTGCCGCCGGTGTTATATACAGGCAGCACCCCGCTCTGGTGAATACGAGTAAAATATCGCTGACTCGTAGCAGCGGTAACTTGGCACAAGTCTACATTGATCTCGTATTCCAGGGTTGCTGCCGCAATAACAGCCGTAAGAAGTGTTGTGGCACCGAGTGTCACGACAACAGTCTTGGTATTGGCTACCCCAGTAACATCGCAATAGAGGCGTAACCGGAACCCTGTTCCACGAATCTGAAGTTCGTTTGCTGCAAAGTTTTTTGTATACACAGTAACGGGAGTCGCTGACTGTGTAGACCCGCCTGTGCTGATTTGCTTTGTCGGTGGGCTGATATCATTCGTTGCATCGTAGCTGTCGCCTACAGGTATTGACCCACCTCGGTAGGCAATATCCGTGGTGCAGGTCGTAAACGTGGTCGTAACTGTGGCACCAACGTTCGAGAGGCTGCGGGCGTCAATTCCAACGTTACAGGAGACGAAAGCACTGGCCGTGGCATTGACTCGTGAACTGGTTAATAGGATTACACCAGCCAACGTCTGGGCCGAAAAGTAACAGTAATCGGCGTGAGTCATCGCCCATTCTTTTGAGAAGACACCATACCCCCCGCCGATGACGGCTACCCCCGTGGCTCCACTGGAATCTGCCACTGACCCCCCGTAGCCTATTGAGGCAAACGAATACCGTATATTGAGTACAGCAGCACCACAGGCTGTGGTCGCACCGAATTTCCCTGCTTCGATGCGTGCCTGAGAGTGTGTGTATACCGAAATACCCACATCACAATTGTCAGCCCAGATGTTTCGTGTGTAGAGATTGCACCTTCCGTCAACAACGAGTCCTGATATTAGGGCATTGGCATTAGGCGTCCCGGTCAGTGAATAGTCTGTGAACTTAATGTCCTCAACGCGGACATCCATTCCATTCTGGAAATACAACCCATGCACCCCTAACGACGGGGCATTGAAAATGGTCGTTGGGACTGTCCCGTTGGATTTGACCACTCCTAAGAAGTATGTCGTTCTAGGCGTAGGGAATGGTTGTGTGAAGGAACATTGAGTTGAGTACGTTCCTGCTGCAAAATTGATCTTCCAGGTTACGTCCCCGTATGTGTATCCGTAAATTATATTTCCGGTCGATTGACAAGTGAGGCGTGACTCTGACGAAGAGAGGCCGTCGGCTGTGTTACTCCCCGTGGTTGAGACGTACAAATTGTTTGTCTTAGCGAGCTGCATCGACGGATCGACATAAAATAAATCTGAGCTACGCTTGAGAATACCTGGGCCGCGATGCCGAACATCGTGGAAGTTCGGTATTGTCGCTGTTGTCAGGTAGGTACCATCAGGCCAATACAGTTCTTGTCCAGAAGCATAGGACGCAGCCACAGCACTGGCCACGGCAGATTGGTCGCTTGTGGTGCCATCCCCCACCGCAGAGAAGTCATCTTTCAAATTAGGGGCAGCATAGTTACTGAGTAATGGAACAAGGTTGTTGTAGATGTTACCAAACTCGTTGTTCCACCGTGCTGCCGTAATCACATCACCAGCAATCGCTGTATACAGTTGTGTAATAGCCATTATGAATTGAACTCCGCTTCACCGCATGGAGTGATCTTTGACATAAACCTGTGCAGCTCAAGATCAACGTTGTTCGCTGTGTCAGAAAAGGTATACGAGATAGAACGGAAATCGCCACCGTTCTCTATACCAAAGAAACGAGGGAGGAAGGAGTTTCCACCAAATATGGCTGTATCAAAGAGCCCGTTATCGAATGTGCTACCAGTGTTCCCTTGTGTTGTCGAAGTACTATATGAGGATACGCCATCCAATGTCCACGTCACAGTGACTGTATCATCACTAAAAGCATTCAGTGAGACGCCAATGTTCGCCAGGTTCTTCATCAGCCATTCGTCGCCGTAGGTCATGGATGGTGTTTCGACATTCATGTTAATGGCCGTGCCATTGTCAGAACGTGTCGTCTGGTCAAGCTTGTAGACCTTGCCATCGTAACCACCAGCCATCAGCCTAGGACGCTGGTTATCTCGAACCAGATGTATGCTCGCAAAGGCTCTGTTGTCCCAGTAGCTCCATCGTGGATACGGCTCGTTCTGTGAGAGGAACCTATAATCCATGATGAGGTATCTGGTGTTCGTTGCTTGTCCAGATGGTGTAATACCGATCCACACATATCCACGGTTAGGATCAGTGGCTGACGTGAAGAAACGTGCCCGTGAGTTGTTCAGGCTTTCCTGCATGTATTTGTTGATTGGATAACTGAGCCAAGCTTGATTAAAATCTCCATAGGCCGCAGTCGCTTTAAGACTGTGGACTGAGCCGTTCGTGGTGATAAATCCAATATCATCACCGAAGCGGAAGATAGAGTGTATCCAAGCCACTGGGAGTCCGGTAACAAAAGGCTCTCTCGTCCAGTTTGCAAGGCTTGATCCTGACAGAACATGGATACTGCCTTTGTTTGGACCTTTGAAGATAAACAGTTTATCTTTGTGGCTGATTATCCCAGTAATCATGTCGCCATCTGATGGGTCAATATCAATCGCCCCACTGCCTGTCCCTATCCAGTCTTCAGGGTTCAACGGCACGCTAAAGTATAGCCGTGAAGGATTGACAAACGACCCCGCTGCGAACTGATGATTCTTATGTGGGACACTGAAACTAAACGCCGGAGGAGACCCTGCGAGATTCTGAGCGGTGCTCCCATCCCATGACTTCGGGACATCAGCATTCACCGATGACCCGATAATCAGCAAGTCATCAAAGGTGCTGTACTGCGGAATCGAGGAAGTTGATTGCCCCGTAAAAAGATCCGTAAATGTCCCGTTACCTTGATCATACTTGATCTTGGTGCCAACGTGAACAACCCGTTGCTGTGTGGCTGAGTCAGAGGTGCCCTGTCTCCAGTAATCATACATCCCACGCACCGTGGCCCCTGCCTCAAGCGTAGCCGCATTAAGGACAGATGTCCCTGGGGCTTTCCGTGGTCCACCATCAAACTCAAACACGGTGTTACGAGCATCACGCAAGAATGGAATGATGAACTGACCTTCTTGGTTGGGTGAGCCGTACGTGGTCGGACCAAAGTCTGTGGCCCACCCTCCACCAAAACCGTGAGTAACCCATTTGCTACCTTGGAGCATGATGCCTCATGTTCTGAAACTATCAAAAGAATTGTTGGTAGAAAATCTTGTCCGGCTTCCACTGTAGGGCCGACTCCCATACAAGCCAACCTTCGGGGTGATCTGCATCGTGGTGTTGGCTCCAATACGCTGATCACTGACAACGCGTGTGACTTCGGTCATGTAGTCGTTGTTGGCCGCGTCAGCTCTCGCGTCATCTTTCTTATCGCGATACCACTTCGCAATTGCAAACGAGACCAAGGCATTCCTGTACCGGACAGGCAACGCGGGTTCATCCGTATCTCCTGACATGGAGGTAGACTCTACGCCGGCAGAACTCACAGCAAGATTCTTCGTGATATACGTATACGGGATAATCAGGTTCGTATTCGGATACGGATAAAACTGGACTGACATCGGCTGCGTGGAAGTCGTCGTAAACGCTTTGTCCAGGATCGTGGCGACCGTCGGCTTCCCGCTGATGCGTGGAGACGGATACATTCTCCTAAAGTCATTCCTGCCGACGATCGGGATGTTCAAGGCTTGTGAGAAACACTGGTAGTCAATAGGCTTCAAGAAGTCTGACGGCAGTGCATACTCGTCTTCAAAATAGGTGTAGCTTGATCCGGCAGCAAGATCCTCACCTGCCACATACCGCTGGTGCATCGTAATCGTCCCAGCCCCACCCACGGCACTAATCGTATAGATATCACCACCACCAAAACTCAGCTTACCGGAGGTGCGTGCATTGTTGACGTTATAGACGTTGGCCGTAGTCCACAAGGTATCAGTCCCGGTCACTGTAACACTGCCACGAGTTACCGCGACAGTCCCTGTGGTGTACGGAGCCATCGTCGTAATAAACGAGCTGCGTTCTAACCATGGGAGTTTGTATTCAAACCCGAACACCATGTCATGTAGTGCTGTATTGGCATACCGCTTCGCCTGCGCCGTAATCGCCGTGACGTTGGTTGGCTGACGCATCTTGTTGAGGATCTCGGTGTAGATGTCAGAAAAATCAAGGACGTTGGTTGTACTCGACATTTACCGTCTGCCTTTCCTGCGTGATCTCGCATCGTGGGCTCTGGGTCTGCGTGACCGAAGATAGGGATTACTTAATTTACTTGCAACATTAAATGCGCTTTCCCAACAGCCAATGTCATACGCCGCTTCCGCTGGTCTAGCCGTACCTTTAATATCTGTGGCTGCATTTGTGGCATCCGTTGTGCCGGCGTCGATCTGGGCAGACATCATGGAGAGGCGCAGGTCAGTCTCCGCATTCCCAGCATTCTCGTACTCTGCACCAAAATTCGCGAGAGTGACCCCAGCACTCCCTGCAATGTCAGACACGCATGTTGTATAGTTGATTGTCGCAGACCCTGACGCAAGCGCTTTGGTGCTATCACCAAGGAACAACGCACAGTTTCGCACGGTGACAGTTCCGGAGGCTCCTGTAGCAAACAGAAATTCAGGTTGATCAGTTAAGCCGATCGGGGCCACAATCGTGCAGTTATAAAAGAATGGGGATTGGATTTGTGTGGCAATAATGTGATCAGCACTCCCCCCACGCTGAATGATCACGCAGTTGCGAAGTGTGCCTGCACTGGAGAATAAAATAGTCCCGTTGGATGTCAAAGCACTCACTGCACCACCTTCGATGATGCAGTTATCCACAAATGCCGCGGACCCAGAGACCGTCAAGGCTCGCCCACGGTCCGCCGATGCAGTGATCTGAAGGTTCGAGACACGGTTATTATTTTCAACGAGTGAGACACAGGTTCCTGTCGCTGCTGTACAATTTAATGCGGCACCGACTGCTGCATTATATCTGAGTGGATTTGTCAAGACACTGGCATGATCTCGAAACGATGCCCCAGGTGCCGTTGTTAAATGTTTGTAGGCAGTCGTGCTCGTCGTTGAGCCTGTGATAGAGACCACCGTACCTGCAACGGTAAATTCTTGATTCTGGCACTGCCCTTCCCAAATGATCCCGGTAAAGTCTGCGGTCCCACTCGTCAAGACACACGTCGCTCCACTCGTGACTCCCGTAATGACATCCGCTGCCCCAGGATTACCCGTCACGACCCCATAGGTGAGGTAGGTGCCATTCCCCGGCCCGGTACTGTCGGTATCCAGGAACTTGCCAGTCGCACCTGAAATCGAAAACGTGAGGGACTCCCCTTGTTGGAATGTCGTCACAGCAAACGTCCCACAGGCCGATCGCTCTGCTGTCACCAGGTTGGCCGGCGCGCCGTCTTCCCAAAGTTGCACGGTCGAGAACACCCCAGTTGCACCAATTGTCTTCACCACGGTCGTTACAGCCATAGATGTCCTTACGAGTTAGGGTGCATAGGGTCAGGAAGGGGCCTGCGTGCCTCTCAGAGACACCGTAACCCCTTCCCCCTAGGTATGTATTGGATTATCTACTTTCGTGCACGGAAGCGAGACCGCCGTGCAATCGTTAAGGTCATCAATCGTAATCGTCGCATGTAAGACGGATAGGGACTGGAGGCTCCCACAAGCCCCACACCAAACAGAAACGCTACCGCGGCGAGAAAGGTACCCGTTCCAAGACTGCGCGAAAGCCCTACCCCAATGCTTGAAGCCAATTGCGCAATCAGCGCTCCTGTGCCAACTGATGACGCCAGCCCATTGCTCACCAACGTACTGACTTGACTCACCAAGATCCCGCTCCCACTTGAGCTACTCAGCCCGCTCCCCGTCAGATCGACCGCCACAGCCAGCAAGACCCCTGTGCCGGTAATCACGCCGGCACTTACGGTCCCAGACCCAACCATTAAGGCGGATTGTGCGAGCAACACTCCGGTCGTCGAGAGCGAGGTTGAGAGTCCCGCTCCGGTCAGGTCCGTGACTTGCGCAACAAGAACTCCAACAGTGGAGAGTGATGTAACAAGCCCTTGTCCAGCTACGCTGGCTGCTTGTGCAACCAAGACCCCTGTGCCTGTAACAGAGGAAACTCCCTCAAACATCCAGTCTGACCAGATCGACTGGTCAGGCCCATCCGCTGCTGCGGTTTGTCGATTCCAAGGGACTGCACCCTGAGGGTGCAGCCAGACACTTCTAATAGGATCTTTCCCTCGTCCTGTACTTGCCATAGCTTATCCGTGTGAGTAAATCACTTGTCCACTAATGAGTGACGGCGCTGTTGTCACAGCAGGCAACAAGAGTAAAAATGGGACGGTATTATCATGTAACTTTGGAAAACCACTTGTCAGAGCATCCACTGCATACTCCAGACTAGCGACGTTGACTCCAACTCTCGCGAGTACACGGTACGCCACAAGATGAATCACTCCTGAAGACATGGACACCGTTGATGTATAGGTTTGGATGGAGCGTACCCCTGCATCGCCAGCCGCAAGACTGAAATCGTAAAAGCCTCCAGCAATCGTTGTGGCAGCATACGCCGGGCGGCATGTGGCAGTTTTTGACCCTGTGCCGAGTGAGTTGGTGTAAGTACACGTAACCGTGGAAGCTCCTGCGCCAGTTGCCGTAGACACTTCAAGCCCTATTCGTACACCAGCGCCATTTATTGATGCGTCATTATCCCTCGCAGGCCACGCGGCAGAGTTAATGGTTTGTCCAGTTGTCGTCGTGACTGAAATACCAGAATTGTGCCACAGTCTATCACACAAGAAGAGTACCCCTGTTGTGAGTGACTGCGCAGCAAACCGAGCAAGATATTGATCAGACGCACCATTCGTGAATGGTATTTGCCCAGCATAGGTGGTGAGGGCAGCTCCCGCAATACCTGGCGTAGGAGCCACAGCTGCCCCTGGTCTTCCAGTCACATAAAACGGAGAGTACATCCGTCCGACAACCTGGGTTCCTGCACCGACTTTAAGAAACTCTTCTGGAGGTTGCATGCCAGCAATAACACCGTCGAGCGTTGTAATAGCCATAATGTCCTTATGCTGGTGCAGAGTAGGTGAGACTGGTCACAGAGACTTGTTGCCCTGCTGACGTAACGACACTGTTGAGTTCAATATCCCCCCCGCCTCCGGTGGCCGTGACCGAGCCGAGGATCTTATCGGTTCCGATATTGTTCTTGAGTCGAACCTTCGCAATCGTCCCACCTGTAGCACTGGAGTCAGCAGTAATTGCAGCAGCCGTGGCTGTCCCGCTGGCTGATGCCCCAAACGCTGTGTTTGATAGCGTGAGCGTGGCGACTTCCACATCACCAGACGTTTGAAAGACGAGAGTGCCTGGAGGTGTGCCCTCGTCGAGTTGATCGACCACAAAGTTACAGATACCGTCCCGGACGGCTGTTGGATGGGTGACCGCCATTATATTTTTCCTTTTCCTTGGAGGCGTGCCTTTGTGAGGTCACGACCAGTTCCTACCAACGTGCCCAAGCCTTGTGCTTGCCATTGGTGAGCTTGTTCATACAACCGGATGTTCCCGTGCCGGATGGTATAAGGAAGTCCTTGGATATACTGCGAGTGAAACGCCTCAGAAAAGAAATCTTTTGCAGGTACAAACGTATCAATAATGCGCCGGTCGATCTCAGGATCAACAGCCACAGCTGCTGGCATCTCTGGGGTCGTCGCCCCAAATGTGCGTGAGAACCAATCAAGAAATGGCATAGAACTCCTATTGCGTGGCAACCTGTGTCAAGGTGCGTTTACTGCCAAGTTGTCGAACTCGCCCGTGGCTCACATAGCCTTGGGAGGCTCCTATATGAACCAAAGCGCGTGGGTTCGTGCCGGAGAGTTGGATAAAGGCTCCACGCTTGACGCAGAGCGGGACATCCGCCAAGTCGATCGGCGGCTCACTCGCAGTCAAGTTATTCAACTCCGCAACAATGTTTGCGTCACCGAGGATGTCTGCACTATCCGTATCAAAGATCCGCAAGATGTTATTCGTGCCGGCACCTGGAAGAAGCGTAATGTTCAGCAACTCAGACTGCCCTAAGCAGACATGAGCCGACTTGGACAGATACTGCACTTCAGGATACCGATCTTTATACATGCCGACTTGCAAGTCATCGAACACAAAGCAATCGAAATATAAATGACCAGAGGTTGTCGAGAGCACGTTCTTGGTACCAAGACTACCTGTGGTGTTCGCAATGTCGGTCAAGGTGGTAATCGAGGCCACCAATGACCCGTTCAAGAAGACATCCCCAGTCCCAGTTCCACCCGTTTGCACGACTTCCTTCGCTTCAATGCAGTGCCAGCGACCACGCTCAAGTGCCGTGGCAGACCAAACGGTGCCAGCGACTTTGCCCACACCCACATTGATTTCTTGTGTGGCAGCGGTAATGCGAAGACTGACGGCTCGTTCAACGGCGGCAGCAGAGTTGAATTCAAATATGTTGAAGATGTCATCCGCCGTGGCGGCAAAGTCGTTGCCGATAAACAAGTAGAAGCGAGACCAGACGGTTGCGGTATCAACGGCATCAAGATCCCCTTCAATCAATTGATGCGCATCCGTTTCTCCACCACACAGAATTTCCATGCAATAGGCCCCTTTGTAGGGGGCAATCGCGCCAACCTTTGTGACATCTTCGCGGGCCAGGAAGGAGTAATGCCGGATGTTCAACCGATTGAGGGTATCGGTCGTTTCGCTGTCCCACTCTGTCGTGACACCAGATTCAAAATTACTTTCAAATATGAAGGGAAATCCCATGTGTGTATTCCTTTACCGTGGCTGATAAGTTAAGCAGTCGCCATAACCGGCACGGCATCTAGAGATTCTTGGAGTTGCTTGTCTTCTTCACGCTTCTTCTTTAACGCGGCTCGTGCTTTTTCGAGGATCTGAATACGCTGCGCATGCTTTTCCAGGCTCAGGGCTTCCTCTTCTGCCGTCATCACGGCACTGTCCGTCTCGACTTCGTTCTTGTCCGTCTGTGCAATCGTTTCGTCTACAGCCTCTTCAGCTTGCGAGGTTTCGTAAGTACGCTTGACTTGCTCAAGGGCGGTATTCGTCGGCGGTATAAATGGCCACAACTCATCAGGGATGTTGCCATACGACATCATGCCGGGGATCTGTGCATCCGTACGCATCCGGTCCATCTGCCCAGAAGGGCGGAGACGCTCGACGTTTGCCAGGTCACGGTCAGCGTTATCAGGATTCAACTGAATACGAACATTCTTCCACATGCGGATCAGCGGCTTGTTGGCTTTCTCCCAGCGTGTGCTATGATCCACGGCCCCAACTGGGTTCTTCCGCATGGTCTCGTCCGTTGGCATGTTGACACGGATACGATTGGCCAGCTTCTTCTCCAGCACCGCAAGCGTATCTTTCTCTTTCGCAGTCAACGGCTCAGGCGATCCGGTTTCCAGCATGCGTTTGGCTTTATTCATGTTCGACCGAATAATGCCGGCATCGTCATTCTTGGCTGTCTTGAGCATGTCTTCGGCTTGTGAGATTTCGCCTTGGATCTGTTCACGCTGATTGTATCGAAGAAGATTTGTTTTCAAGTCTTTCATAATGACTTCTATTCCTTACTTGCAGGGATATGGTCCCAGGTTCCACGCTGAATCCAGCGATTCACACTAACTGTTTAATAATTTTACTCAGAATCTTGTTTCATCGCCCATTTAATTTTTGATGTAGAAGCTTGCTGCCCTTGGTTACCATCAGCCATCACGGTAATGCCCTCTGACATCAGGACGACACTCCCAGTACCTGCTTTGAGTGAAGGTACCCAGCTACCATTATGCTTGCGCGCTGTAATACACACCGGGGCATGATGATCAAAGATGACTTCCTGATCGATATAGATCGTGTACCCCAATTGCTGAACTTCACGGCAAAAGGAGAGGTCTTCTTGGAGACGACCGGGGTCAAGTCTTCCACACTTAAATGTGGGATACCCAACTTTGTCGAGTACAGATTTTCGCACCAGCATACCGGCTTGCCCGATAAAGTCACCGACCGGAAGAGGAAGAAGCCCAGGTCCAGACAGTTCAGACCAGTGGTACAATTTCATTTCTGTATGCCATACACGGTCATCTTCAGGTCCATGTAGGACGCATGGCCCCCACGGAGGCGTCTTGCATGGCGTAATAGGCACAACAATATCGACGTTGTGACTGAGTAACCGCATCAAGATAGTCGGTGAAAATGAGTGGTCATCCCCAAGAAACCATACCCAGTCACCCGTCATACTTTTGACGCCATTATTAAAGTTTTGCGTAATGTCACAACTCCGCTCGATATGCAGCTTAGTTCCAACAGGAGCTCCTACTGCGTCGAGCGATAAATGAAACTCATAATACCGAGGCTGAATGCCTGCGGCCACCACAATTGTACCAGCTGTATGACCTGAATCGGCTAAATGGATCATATTCCCCTCCAGGATGATTAAGTGCTGGTTTAGTAGGCCAAGCCAGCAAACACCATATACTTATGCGTTCGTCACGAGTGCCCCACCTGACGAGTTCGCCAAATAAGTTTCCGTCAGTACAATATCAACCATTGCTGAAGCGGTCACGCCATCCGTGCCCGCAGGAATATAACACCGATGGACTTGAGTTGCACCATCAATAGTTTGTCCAGTCGCATTGATCGCAGTTGTAATAACCGTTGTTGCCGACGTAGGATTAATGAAATCACAGTCACGAATTGCTAGCCCTTTACAACCTGCCTGTGATGCAAGAATCGCGTTGGCCCACGCTGCAGTCCCCTTCAGCTCAAACGTGCTATTCTCAATCGTAAAGCTTGAAGTCGTCCCCAACGTATTCACCGCAGACCCGTTTGCGCCAGAAGTAGTATCTGTACCAGACAAGAAATAGCACCGGCTGACCAGTGTATCTTCCAGAAGATCCGCAGTCACGCCTGCCGGAACCGTAACACCGTAAGTCGTCACAGAGGCCGTGGCAATCAGTGCAAACGTACAATCGTGTATATACGTCCTGTTCGCAGCACCAGACAGCGGAGCCAAGCTAATACCTCTTCCACCAGCAGCCGGAGGCGCAAAGTGAATAAAGGCAATTTCCGTATCCACAGCGGATACTGTGAAAATAATACCAGCAGTCTCTGTGCTGGTAATTTGTGTTCTGAGACGCTTCCCGCCCGAACCATGCCGGGAGTTCAAGGCCACTGTACTACCAGGAATACCAACAACAGTCAACCCGGCTTTATTAATCGTCACCGTAGCTGACACTGAGTGACTCCCAGGCAGAAGAACAATCACGTCACCCACGCTGGCCGTCGCTAACGTGATCGCTCGATTGACTGTCCTAACTGCTCGCTCAGGAGAAAGCCCATCATTAGAATCTGATGCTGAAAGAGATTGCCCTTCCAGCGTGTAACTATCAGCAGGTGCTACCCAAAAATACCGGCCAGTCGTCACAGGGATCATACCCCAGAACGACCCATACTTTGTAATTAAGCTCATATGCTCCTTTGATACGCTTCGGTCAAATGGTCAGACGCGCATCCCCGTCCCCACTCTAGGTATACGATTGCTCAATGTGAGAGCCAGCCCAGCGAGTTTTCATTGCCTGTCGCGTAATCTGCCGGCGTTTCTTGCCAGTGGATTGGACTTTGCTTGTCAATTTCCGCTTCAGCTTACTCTTCACATAGCTTGCACTGTTCGCTACGCTCATAACATCCTTACAGGCCCCCTCTTTCAAGGGGGCCATAGGGTTAAGACTTAGCTGACTTCCGCACCAGCGATAAAGCGCCAGTTGAACCACGCGTAGGAGTATCGGGCATACGCTCTCCACTTCGCCACGAAGGTATCAAACTCTTCCGCCTTGCCGAACTGCAACGGAATACGATCAAACCATGTCAGCCACTGCTTGGCGTTCTTGCTGTCACACATGAACCAATTGTTTGCATCCGTGAGATACTCCCAATCCGTCACGCTCCAACGCCCGTTCCCCTGCGGGTTGTAGGTGTTGTTCGCACTGTTGGGGTCTTTCATGGACTTCACGATTTCATCCGCGCGGTCTGCAAGCTCAATCGGGATCACGAGCTTGTCCGGCATCACAGAAATCTTATTCCCCACGTCCCCTCGGAAGCCGCGCATTTGTGTGCGCATGGCGGAGACATTCACTGCGTTCAACGAACCCGTCAGGTAGTTATCAAATCCCACAGCAGTCGAAACGCCGGAGGCATTCGTGGTATGGCTATCACTACACAAGGCAACATTCTCGCTGTTGTTGTAGAAGAAGTTGTCATTCGTGAACGCGAAGTTAAACACCCGCGCTCCGTGACCCTGCCTGGTACGCATATAGGACGTCGCCAGTTGGCTCGGTTTCCGCGACCAGATCCCATGCCGGTCATCGTCAAACATCTGCTTCGTGACTTGGAAGCCATTCACAAATGCTCGGTGTTCAACCAAGACATCATACCCTTGTGACTGACTCTGGTATCCCACCGTGCCGTTGAACTCCGCAAAGTCCCCCAGCTCACCCATGCCAGACCATTTCTCAAACGACTCACCAGACGTGTCCATGGCGTAAAACTCGCCCAGACGGTCAGGTAACTGATTCAACTCTTCATAGAAAATTTTGCTGACGCGCTTATCGAGCAAATCTCCAAACGCGCCAACATCCATAGGACCACCAGCCATGTTCCACTCCTTACCTTAATTTATGTGATCTGTCCAGCGAAAATACTATCCATCGGCAAGAGGTGCAAGAAGCTGTTCGTGTTCCCGTTCAGCTCATAGTCCACCACTGCCGCTGTGGCCCCAGTGGCCGCGAGTTCCGCTCTGACATTCAACAAGTCAGTCGAGAGCGTGACCCCAGCCGTATTGCCGGGCGAATACGGAATCGTCATAAACCGATCACCCACTCGATTTGCCGCAAAGGGCATACTCACTGTGACCGTCAATGTGGTCGTGGTACTGGTAATCTTCCTCGACGCTCCACCATTTGCACCAGACGAATACCAGACCGTGCCCTCATCCATATCAGGACTAGACGGGTCCGTTTCACCGGCTGTTCCAACCGCTGTCAAACCATTCGAGGCAGCCGTTCCAACCGTCCGAAGTTCAAGCGCGGCATTCGCTGCACTCCCAACCATCAGCGCACGAAGGACCGCATCAGGATTGATGATGACGCTTTGCAGGTATTCCACAGCCCCTTGGGTCGTACTATACGACACCGGGCTTCCCTGAGAGACATTCGCATCAAGCGTCAGCCCCAGTGAGTTTGCCCACAAAATCGTCGTCGAGGTCGAAACCCCGGTCGCCCCAGCTACCGGCGCAATAACAATAATCCCCGCAGCGTGCCCAGCCGCTGATTTATATTTCTTGATTGTCGGGGCAGAACCACTTAACAAATATCCAAACTGCATGTTTTCTCCTTACGTCGTAGACCGTAAACGTCGTAGACCGTTGATCTACTCCTTTGGTCTACTCCTTAGACACATCGGCGGATTGTCTTTGTATCCGTTTAGCGCGTGTGAGCCAGCCGCTTTCGATACGCGGTACTTTCAGCTCTGCGCATACTTGCCGTTGACCTGACCGTGTGATACGTCTCTTCAAAGAAGTAGGCGGTACACTTGGGATCAAAGGTTGTACACCCGTCGCAGGTTGCTTGCACCACGGGGTACTCTTTTTCTTTGATGTATCCGAGCCGACCAGGATTGAACTTCGGTTTGCAAAAGTCACATAACGTGACCACCTTTTTCAAGGCGCACAAATCATGGACCCAGCTCCCAGCAGTTCGGCCTTTGGTTTTACCATCGGCTTCTTGTGCCTGTGCAATTTCAGCTCGCGTATACGCTTTCTTCACGAGAATGGTTTGGCTCATTTCTTCTTCTTTGAAGGATCATACTTCAGTTCTTCCACCACATCCGCCCAAGTTTTGTAAATCGTTCCAATCTTGGACCGATAATACTCACGTTGCCGATTGTCAAGCTTGTTCAGAAGGTCTTGATCAGGATTCGGCTTCCGTTCTGGTGGTATGCCACCACTAATCCCTTGGTGTGTTTCAAGTGCAGGCACTGGAATACTCCTCTTCTTCAACGCTTCAACTGAACCATAGACGGTGCGTAAGGCCGTAAGTTCGAGCGCCTTTCTGTCTACATCTTTCAACGTCCGAAGATCTACGCCTTGCGCATCAACAAGCCAGTTGAATTCTTCTTCAACTCGGAGACGCTCTGGAGACGTAGGATTCGTTAAGGACGGAACGGCTGTGACATACTCGTAGAAGCCCCTGTTCAGTACGTTGAGGCGGTCAGTCGCTGAGACATCTTGTTTCAGCTCAGCCTTGGCTTCCTTCAACAACTGTTTACGAAGAACTCCTTCTCGGTGAGCTTGTGCATCTGCGAGCGTAATACGTCCAGCAGCGATGAACTCATTGAGCTGTGCCCAACTATACTCTTCGTTGCCGGTTTCTGACTTCGTTGGCCTTGTGGAAAGGGCCTCCAACTTTGCTTCAGCCGCAATACGTTTCTCTCGTTCTGCTGCAAGGTCACGCTCGGCTTGCTTGCCTCGCGCATAGACTTGATCGAACCGCACTCCACCAGGTGACAGAGGATGTACCGGGGGTGTTTCTGGTAATGCCACAGGCTCAACAACCGGTTCAAGCTCAGGGGCTTGCACTGTCGTTGGGTCTATGACACCATCAAGTTTCGGTTCGTTTGGGTCTGAAATAACTTCGGTCATCGTATACCTTCGCAGTGACTTAGGGTGTCACAGATACCCGCACACACGTTGTGTGAATTAGGCTGAATGTCTTGGCATTGCTTCGTCGAGAATCTTTGCCGGGATGAGTTGCATAGCTTTGTAAGCTTCCAGCATCCCTTTCGTAAACGCATACTCAATCGTCATTTTCTGCTTTTGTTCAACATTCAACGCAAGGGCAGCGGTGTGTGCCACTTCGTCTAAGTGTACCTGGCCGGCTTCAATACTTGCTTGAAGCACTCTGATCAGTTTATTCAAATGTTCATCGGCCACCACAATTTCTGACTGCTCTTGTGGGAGCATTTGACTCGGTGCTTGGACTGTCGGCTTATGCTCTGCTCCTTCGATAAAACGTCTATGGTCTTTTGCGGTGACTGACATACCCCTCCGGTTTACGTGTAATGACACCATCGCAAGTGATACAGCGTTTTGGCATCGGATTTGGCACACAGACATTAATAAAAAAGCCTGGTCGGTTGACAGCATCAACCGCCTGCATAGTCACGGTGCCTATTAAGCTATCACAATTCGTACACAGGATTTCTTGAGGTGTTTCTTCTCTCACGAATACCCTCCCCCACCAGCTCCGGGCAAGGACTCATCAAGCAACTCCTTCCCTTGTACCTTAGCGTTCCCACCGACTCCCGTATTCGGTGGCGTCCCTTGCGTAGCTGCGGCTCCACCTTCTGACCCAGGTGCCCCGCCCATGCTCTGTTGCATTTGCTGTGCACTGGCCAGTTGCTGCTGTTGTTGCATCATCACTTGCAACTCTTGGGTCTTCTCGGCCACGTACTGCCCAAGCATCTGGATCTGAGCATCATTAAAGACATCCATCTTCTTGGCATCCATCACGAACTGTTGCAGTTTCTGCAAATGTTCCATGATAGGCTCAAGTGACTTCCCATGTGGGTAAAAGCCATTCAAAATCGAACTCACGGCGTCTTCCATCGAAATCCGTGGCCCATTCGCAAACGGGTCATTCGTGGGAGACTTGATGTACTTCTCAGGGTCTTGGCCGCGTGCTCGAATGTAATCACTCAGCAGTTTATGGATATGCTCTGGTCCCACAATGCCTAACTGGAACAAGAGTGGATTGACTAAGATGCCCAGTAAGTCCTGTAGCGCAGACGTCGCGAGTGCACGATTCGTGTTCAGGATGCTCGCCCCAAAGTCAAACAAGAACCGTCCAGAAATCGCGTCACGATTCTCTACGGTAACATAAGGGTCTTTGTCAGGAGAGACACCCGATGAAATACGAAACTGTTTCTTTTTCGGTAAGAACAACTGGTTCAGTTCATGGAACTGCTGCCATATCTCGACAAGGCCGGCAAAGAACCGACGAAGCACACGCTCAGGCCTGGCGTCTCCTTGTTGAAGGAGTGATTGCATGTTTGAGGTCGTGCGTAACGCAGCAGACTTTCCTTGTGGAACTCCACCAAGCTGGAGCTGCCCAACCAACGTGGCTTGGTCAAGAATCTGGCCGACCATCGCAATCAGGTTATGCCCAAATGCAGCCATCCCTTGTGGCATCGACGGATAATGAATGTCATTCTTCGGGTCGTTGGTGGGGTAATGATCCCCTGGTCCCATCCGCATGACTTCAGGGCGAATCCCAGACATGGGACGATAAAACCCAAAGGGGGTATTCGTGATATCCCCGTTATCAACCATCTGATCAAACGTTTTCTTGATGATGTCATAGCCTGACTCCATCAATTCAATCAGCCCGATCGCATAAAACTGCCCGTTCACCGGGAGATACTTCGCCATGGCAAACGGCCTTCGCAACGGAAGGCAGGGGTAGACTTCAGTTAAGTATCGAGCCCGTAAGAGAACCTGCGGTTCCTCAAGCAACCAGTACACCACTTCTTCATCAAACCCATCACCGTCAAGGTCTTCCCTTCCAAAGAAGGTCAAGCGGGTAAACGAATCTTCCTTCGGGTCCGTTGTGACGTTGGTGAGAATACCTGTTAAATCATCTTGCAGCTGCTTCTGTGCTTCCGGGTCTTGTGAGTCATTCTGTGCAGTACTTCGTGTGGCTTTAATGGCCTCAAGTTGTTCAGGTGTGACTTCATCATAGAACCCATTGTCTACTAACTTCAGGATTTCATCCTTACTCGGATAGTCCACCATAAACACATGTGGAGCCCCTGTTGGATTCGACATGCACCGTGGTTGCAAGTTTTCAGAACGTCCAGGCACCACAATGTCTTCGAGTTCTTTCGGGATAATCGAAGGTCCGTCGAATATCACTTCTTCTGAGTGACACAAGAGTTGGACGCGTGCTTCCTCGTCTTCTTGGAAGACATCAACTTTTTTCAGCGTGACATCGCCTGTCAACGGATGCTCGTCACGAATGATCCAGTTCCATGGGGCTTTGTTCCCTGGAAGGACAGAGCCTTTCGGATAATATTGCTGAAGGTGCGCTAGGATCCACCCATCCCATGATTGCCCAGCAGGTGGGTAGTCGATAATGTGTGTCTTGGTGGCATTCTGCTTTTCTTTGATATACGGGATATACGCCACATATTGTCCGTCTTGACAAAACGCGCTAATGAGATTACCAATCCGTACTTCACCTTGGTTCTCAATAAACACCTGATAGTCAATCAGCTGGTCAACGGTCTTTTCTTTTTGTTCAACATCCTTGTTTGCTCCTTTGGCATTCATCACCGGACGGACAGAGAGCACGGCATTATGCAAGGTGTCTTCTGTACGCTGGACATCGGTCATAATGATCGGTAGGTGAGCATCACTCGCACCAGGCCATGGAAAGGTTTTGCCTTCTCTCCATCCTCGATACTTGGCGATTCGCTGAATCCGTCGCTCGGCCCAGTCTGCTCGGTCAAGCACGTCATCGGTATACTTCTTGATCAACCGCTTCACGACATCAGCCGGCTCTTTAACAAGTGACCGTTTCCGCTGTGGAGGCTTGATGGTGATCCCGACAGGAGGGATATCCGATACCGCACCAGGATCTTGTACCGGCTCCATTTCACCGTCTGCCATAGATACCCCTTTCAGGCTGTTGTCCTCTGTCTCTGCGATGGACAGCAGGCGCTGTACCGTCGCTCGACGGTAAATAATTCATTAAGTACTTAAACAAGGCCGGAAAGTCATCATGTTTCGCCATGGGTACCTGATTGATATCTTTATTCTCAGCGTTCTTGTGATCCGCCCAGACATACCGCTTCATCTGGAAGATGGCATCACTGCATGACGGATCAATCCTAAACCGTGAGCGCATAAACATTTCATCAGGTTTGATGAAGTCGTTGAGTCTGGCTCGACCCACACTGCTATCGTCTGCCAAGTCGAAGTGTAATCCGACATTATCAAATTCTCGCTGCCAAGTCAGCTCTCGCGTCGCCCCACTCGGCGAGAGTCCCATGTTGGGGTCCATAATCCTGATAACACGTGCATGCGCTAACGTAGCCTCAACCTCGTTCACCGTATCACGGACTGCCTCTGCTCCCCCTTCGACCTGGCGTGTCGCCAAGACTTCAAAATCCTCGTTTGGGGTGACATGAGCCCAAGCCAAGAAATGAGGTTTACGCGGATGAGGGTCAAGCAAGCAAAGAAGAACGGAACGAGCGGTAGAAGTACATTCTTCAACATTGCAGTACTCCGAGATGTGATAGCTGAGACAATCTGCACACTGATCGAGATGCGTCCGAAGCACAATCTTTCCGCACTCGTAACACCAGGTCTTCGGCTGATCCGTAAAGTCTGGATGGATACGATTGCTGAATCTGATCGGCAACCCGTAGATACGTGTGTTACGCTCCGTAGTGGTCATCTGAGCAGCACGCTTGGCAATCTCTTCTTGATCGAGATGCTTGTTCATCGTGCTAAAGATGTTGATGACTTCAATATCAGGATCTTTCAGCTTCCCCGGCATCCCTTTATCGTAGATCTCATCAAAGATCCAGTCCACCGGGGACGCTGGGTTATCTGGCCAGGTCATTGATACCAGCATGGTAGACATCTTGCCACCGCGCATCACCCTGGCTCGATTTTCTTGCCAAATCGCGTGAGACGGAGGCTCGTCGTGTAAGCAATAATGGACATCGCCTGAAGCAAAGTCAGACGGGTCTTGGTCGTATGACATGAACTGGATGGTCGAGGTACCGGTGACCACGCCTTCTTGATTTCTGTACAGGAGGGTCAGCATCCTGAGCCGGGTGTTGTAACTCTTTTTCCAGTCGCCATTGATTAAGCAATGCTTTGGAATCCACCCCCAATGCCCTCGCTCCCCGCCGTGCGGCTGCTGCCCGGACCATTGGTAGTACTGGAGCTTCGGTAAAATGATGGGTTCCAATACGGTTGTCAACGATTCGCAGACGACCCTCATGTGAATAGGGCCTCGCAACTTCTGCCGTGGATAGGTATCCTGTAGACTCTCCGGTATGATCCCTGTGCATCGGATGATTCCTTCCACAAGTGCATGTTCCGTCTTGCCACTGTTTGACACAATGACAGAATCTCCTGCAACATAGCAATGTGCAGGATGCTCAACTTGAATATCACCACATTCCATCAACCCCACAGATTTCACTCGTCGGCAGATACGCTTTGAGTAATCAAGAGGAAAGCGTGGTAGCGTCTGCTTGTTCGTCGCAAGTGGGAGTCTCTCTGATACTTTCCAGTACACTCGATATGAAAATACTTCCACACCTGTTTGCGTTTTTGTTATGCGTGTTTTACAAATTGCTTTTCCGCCTACTGAATGTATCAGCCGAACAAATCCAGCTGCCAAGGCAACTGAGCAGGTTGCATACTCGTCAATACTTCCGTCAGTGTCAATCAACCCCGCAAGTAAGGCAAGCCTGTCTTTTCGAGATGCTACAAGATACTGTTGTGGGATAAACTTTGTGTAGCTATTCGTTCCCCAAAGGCCTAACTGCCTGAGTTCTGCATTTAACCGTGACGGCGAGCCGTCTCCTGTAATTCCATAATCACATCCCTGATACGGGACAAGTTGAAGTCCGAACGTCTTAACACTGTCGTTCACACGAGAAAGAACACCTGTGTGCATATTTGAAAACTTAAGATTTTTCTTGCCGAGTGACCCATCCCCAAGCAAAGCCCCAAGTAAGTACGCAGGCACAGGGAGCGCCTCAGAAGTATACACGTACTCTGTCGGAGATAAAAACGAGATCCTTGATGGCGGCTTTGCGTGAATCTTATCAAGCAACGAACCTACACTTCGTTTCTCTATTTGAGTGCGTCTCCGGCTGACTGGGATTTGATGCTCGGCTGTGGCCCGAATGCTCCCGCCATCGGAAAACGTGATTTGATAGACTTCCTTTTGCCCTGCACGGAATACTTTCGTCACACGTGACGGGACAGCTTCTCTCGACTCAGGGTTCGCGGCCATTACCTTATCCCCTTGGCGAATCTCGCCTAAGGGTTTCCACGACCCGTCAGCCATCATGACCGGCTCTGTCAACGGCAAACAGCCGTTCCCCCCGAAGATCCCAATTGTGCCACACGTTAACGCATGGATCTTCCCGACTTCAGGATTGGCCGGCTTGTAATAATGTAAGGCAAACTCTTGTCGGTCTTTCTCCTGGAGTTCTACATATCCGCTGACGGCTTCTAGCAAGTCTTCGTCAGACATACCGAGCATGTCTTCGTCAGTGAAAACTTTCATGTGAAGCCTTAATTCCTTTATGGAGCCAGTTAAAGGAGTCGAACCTATACCGCTACCTTACAAGGGGAGCATTCTACCGTTAAACTAAACTGGCAAAACAAAAACTAGCCATTGGTATTCTGAAATTCAATCTTCCGTTCACTGACGGCGGTAATTAACCCACGCCGGCGAAGCTCGTTCAAGAAACGGGGCATGGCGTCGTTCATGGCCGCTCGGTCGCTGTTCCCGATGATGACGTTAGGCTGGCCTTTCAGCACCAACGTCTTATCCATCATAATGCCCTCGTAAATTCCAATTTCTTTGAGCGAGGAGAGCTGGAGGAGTGCATGGAGTTTTTCATCAGTCAAGTATCGGTCAAGTACGTTGAGTCTCCGAGCCACCCTCCGCTCAAGCGACTCTTTCGAGACCGGGGCATAACTTTCGCTCGTTCCACCACCATCGAACTCCGGCTCCGCCATGGCGAGTTCTTTATCTGCAAGTGCACGTTGAAAGACTTTCGCCAGCTTACTCACTTTGATGTCTTTAAGTGGCGGATGTGGAGGGGCACCCGCCACAGCAGGCTTCGCCATGACGCTCCTTTTCAGGGGCTCCTTAGCTGGCCTACCTACTTTCTTTTTCATAAGGCTCCTATGCCTCCAGGAGTGGGTATGGTAATAACGTCTCGACTCTCTTCAAAACACAACGAGAGATGCTTGGCCGTAATATACTGTCCTCGACGGGTACTGATCTGTGCCGTGCAGCAATGCCCTCCCGGAAATTCCGCGCCAAAGTCTACGGCACATTGCACCTCCTTTTCCGGGGCAGACCCACGGTCTGCCGGCCCCCCGGTGGCTTTCACCGTGCTGATAATCTGCACGACGGTGCCTTTCCGATGGGTCTCAATATAGTTCCAAGCGTCCAATGTGCAATCGTCTTGAGCGGAGTCTTCGATGTAGACCGTATCACCGACTTGCAACTGCCCTTCCATAATGCCCTCCAGCATGTTAAGTTATTTTTTTGTCTTTTCGTAGGTGCGTAATCCTGCCAACCCTAACAATCCAAACAGTAATTCAATCAAGATGGCGGCTTCAATTGGTGGAGGCGGCAGGAGGCCGACATTGAGACTCAGCCAGGCTCCCAGGGGCTGGACCACCGCAACGTAGCCGACGCCGGCGGCACATAACCACCCCACAGCCGGCCGCCATCGCGACACAAACTTATCTTGGCTGGCGGCTTCGATCTCATTGATCTTGGTCTGGGCTTGTGACAAGCCAAGCTGCATATTGAGTTCGGCTTGGTTCATGGCTGATTCAATCTTGGCCAGTTCTAGGGGGTCTGCACGGAATGTTCCGATTACGTCTTTCACACCCTTAAAGATTCCTTCGGTTCCGCCTGCAAAGATATCGGCAATAAATGACATGGTATCCTTTAGGGTTGCTACGCGCAACCTGTTCTGTGGGTGTTAAACGCCTGCCCTTTGATACGAAGGTCTATCGCTTGGTCATTCCCTCGGTCAGGGAAGCAGACTTCAAACGCGTCTTCAACCGGGATGACCAGCATATGCTGATGGACGTGGCAGCCGGCCAGACTCATGAATAGCCATAGGCACATCGCGAGCAGGCTTCGCTTAGTGAATCGCGATGACGCTAGGGCAACACAGCAACCGCTCAGCCACTTCATAGGTTGTTTCATCTTTGTTACACTCGTGACAGGGGAGGCAGATGACGCGTGAAGGCACGGTCTTTTCAAACACGGTACCACATTTGAGACACCGGAAATCATAACGAGGCATGCGTCTCCTTGTGCAGGATCATCCCCACACTTTTTGGCGTTGTGCCATGACATTCAAAGGAAGAGCGTCGAGCGCGGTCTTGTTGGACATGACTTGTGTCACACGCTTCGTGACCGGATCAATCTCAGTGGGTAACACATTTTCGCCCATCCGCCATCCTTGGGCATTCACGCGGGTATCCCGTTGGGATTCACGCGGATTGCTGCCAAACAGACCAAAGTTCTCATGGGCCGCGAGCATCACCTTGCCGAGTCCTGGCCGTTGTTGGGCCAGCCGCCCAGCGAGTCCCATGTGCCTGGCGGTATCGACATCTCCACCAAGATTCTCTTGGCTGCTTGAGGTCTGATTCGCGTCTTGTGCAGCCGCCTCTTTTGGGAACATCTGTTCTGAGGCCTCAATGGCCTCGGCGGTGATGCCGGCGATGCCGGCGAGCTGCTCGTGCATCCCACGCCGATTCCCAAACACCTGCTCCAGTTTATCGTCTCTGGCGTTCATGGCTGTTTGCATGGCTTCTTTTACTGGCTGGCTTGCCGTCTCCCAGATGGACTGTCGTTGCTGCATTTGTTTGAAGCCTGGGTTATCGAGTCTCTCTCCGGCAGCGGCCTTGAGCATGCCAACATGTTTTGTGATAAGACCAGGCAATTCGCTGAGGTTCATCGTGCCCTCAATTCGTTTAAATTCATATTCCTTTTACGCCTTTTTGTAGAAACGCCATCCGAACATGCGGACAGCAAGGTACATAGGATAGGCGAAGTACGGATGGTGTTGTTTCATGCACTGATAGAAGATCCAATCGGCTTCTTTTCTCGTCACTGCGGTCTCTGGGCCGTAATTCAGATCATGGTCTCGGCAACAGTGTTCACCTTTTGTGGTAATCCGTGGGAAAAAAGAACAACTCATTCTTCCTCTTCTTCCTACTCGGTCGGGATGTGATGGTGCAGATACAGACGGAAATCAGCTTCGTGGTGCTGCGGTGGATGACTGTGCAAGAGATAGAGTGTCGGCTGACAGACACAGGTGGGGAACAACGTATGCGGCGACAAGGGCGTCACGTGCATTTCTGCTTCACAAATATGAAAGTTCGGCGGCGTACTCCCGCAAAAGAAGACTCCGCACCGCTCGAC
>ERZ1292625.390-Hain-H41-01um-R1-390-length-68109-cov-19_pt4 | contig 47512 bp, 77 predicted proteins | sample MGYA00564400_ERZ1292625 | MGnify/ENA primary metagenome ERZ1292625 (study PRJEB36523, sample SAMEA6512639) | groundwater metagenome | collected 2019-01-08 | study: AquaDiva: Metagenomics assemblies of 32 groundwater samples
TTTCCCTTCCGACCTCAAGATCTTCACCGATCTCATCGAGTGTCGCGCCGTTCGCGCGGGCGCGAAGCACTAGCGCCTGTCTCGGTGTGAGCTGTAAAAGCGACCGATCTATCAAGGTCCTCCTTTCCGCGATCACCAAAGCCTCCTCTGGTGTCTCTGGGAGATTGAACATCTGCTCGTACCTGTAACGAGTGAGCGCCAGAGCCTCTTCGGCGGCGAGCTCCATCCTCATGGTGGGGGCCTTCACCGCCAACACGACTTCTGGCCACAGCGTTTCTGGCAACGTCTTGTAGAAATCCGAGATCCGAAGCGCACTAGGCTTCCACCTGCCTCTGGGAGACAAAGGATTGAGCTTCAAGGACTCGTACTGAATATACACGCCGTAACCGATCCCTATTTGCTCAGCGAGCTGGTGCGTGGTCAGCCCTAGATCCAACCGCCGCCGTTTCAACAGGTTGTTGCGGAGCTTCAACTCTAGCTCTAGTTCTTTCACCTCCGCCACCTTCCCGGCCCCGCCTCAACCACCTCGTCCTTCACTATGCAGAAGACCTTGAGTCGGAGCACCCCCTGGTCCTTCAGCTCGAGCACGAGCGCCGTGTGCTCGCGACCCTTCGCGTCTACGTACTTGACCAGGCTACCCTCCTTGACGGGACGCGGCACGGACTGCTGCTGCACCTTCGCCTCGGCCTCGCGAACGCGCGCCATGTCCAGGAGCTGCTGCAGCTCCTCGGCCGTGTACTGGTTCGCGCTCTTCACTTGCCCCACGCCTCCGTCGGGTCCCTCTCCGCCACGGGCCGGCCCTCGAGCTCAGCGAGCGCCGCGTCGAGCGCGGACTGCACGGCCAGGATCTCGGCGCGTCGCACGGTCACGCCCTTGCTCGTGGCCTGGTAGCTCCCGTCCGGCTTCCTGAACCAGACCCTCATGTCGACGTACTTCGATCCCTTGTGCTCGCGCAGGGCAACGCGCATCACGTCGTTGCCGCCGCGGTCGAACTGGACGAGCTGGCGGTCGGCCACGCTACCGCCGCCGCCTGGGTCGCGCGTACCAGCGGCGCCGGGCCTCGGCGAGCCCCCGCTTCTGCGAGATCGTGAACGCCGTCACGTCGGAGCGGGGCGTCCAGTTGCCGCAGTAGTAGACGTAGGCGTACCTGTTGGCTCGGTTGATGGTCACGGCTCCTCCAACCAGCGCACCAGCTTGCCGAGCTCCTTGGCCAGGTCAATCGCGCGCTGCGTGCTCTGCCCGACGTAGCCCTTCACGTTCACGACGTAGACCTCGGTCGCGAGCCTGACCTTGTCGAGCATCAGGAGGTCGAGGCTCTCCTTCTGCTCGTTCGTGATCGGGACCTTGTCGACGTGGTGCCAGAAGCCCGCGAGCAGGACGACGCTCCCGCGCAGGGTCTCCTTCTGGGCCACGCCCAGGTGGTGGTCCCGGAACTTGCTGCTGCCCACGATCGCTACGATTCGACGTTCCATCACACCTCCAGAACCTCGTTCAAGTCCTTCACCTGCGACGGCAGCGCCGAGCGCTCGGCGTCGAGCCTGTCACTGCACCGAGGGCACACCCACCGACCGCCCCTCTTCGTCCAGCGCCCGATCGTGTGCGCCGCGTAGCCCTCCGCCGACATGCGGAACTTCCGGAGCTTCTTACACACCGGACAGCGCTTGCGCAGGCCGTGCGTGCCCCTCTTGGCGGTCGCCCCGCGCATCAGTTACTCCGGCAGGTCCCGCAGGTACTTCTCGCGACCGGGGATGGACAGGTGGACCAGCAGACCGAGCATCTCCTCCGGCGCGGGCACGTCCCAGTCGTGCACGCACCAAGGCCTGCGCTCGTCGAGGTCGTAGAGCTGCCCCCGGTCCCCGATCGCGTGCCGAGACGTGACCAAGTACCTGTGCCCGGTGTCCGCACCGACCGCGACGAAGCTGTTGCGCGTCCGGAAGTCCTCGAGCTGGTCGGGGGTCAGGAACGCCTCGAGCACGCGCGTGGCCTTGAGGTGCGCCGGCGCGAAGTCGGGCTGCGGGCAGCCGCGCGTGGGCGCCGCCACGGTCACGGCGGCTTCCGGCTTCTTCTCCGGTTTCTTCTTCTCGGGCTTCTCGTCGGTGACGACCTCCTCGATCTGCTTGCCGCCGGAGAAGACCACGGCAGAGACGAGCACGCGCCCGGGCTTGAGCTCCTGCGCCAGGAACTTCTGCACCTGACCGATGGGCGCGAGCAGGTCGATCTTGTACTGCGCGATCGAGCTGTAGCCGCCCTCGCAGTCGATGACGTCGGGGAAGCTACCCTCCGTAGCCCACGACCTCTTGACCAGGCCGCCCTGCAGCGCCCTCTTGCGCAGCGCCCTCACCGCCGCCTGCTCCCGCGGCGTCAGCTGCTCCAGGATCAGCAGGCAGCCCTTGTCCGTGCTCTCCAGTCGGATGTCCCCGTAGAACGTCGGCAGATACCACAGCATTGTTCTTGTTCCTCTCGGTGATCTTCTCGAGCAGCGCCCCGACGCGCGCGTCGACGGCGGGGGCGTGCTCCGCGGGCACAGTGTCGCGCAAGTCGAGCAGGGTGGCGAGCGTGGCGGCCTCCGCCGCCTCGGCCTGGGCCTGCTGGGCGGCTCCGTGCCGCTCGAGCAGGGGCATGGCCGTGGCCACGGCCTCCCGCATGATGTCGCCCTCGCCCATGATCGGGTTCAGGAACCGCCGCCCTCGACGGCGACCCAGGCCCGGCTGCAGGTACACACCGTCGCCGCCGTCCTCGTCGTCGAACTCGCCGGCGCGCGTCGCGGACTCCCGGGCCAGAGAGTGCGCGTTCTCGCACATGCGCGCCGCGACCGCGAAGCGCCCCGGGCTCTCGGAGTCGAGCACGGACTTGATGCAGTCGACCAGTGCCGCGAGCGCGGCGATGAGCTTGGGGTCTGTCATTGGGTCTCCTCTTCCTCCACCATGCGCTGCTCGATGACTTCGGCGACCTCCGCCGCCCTGTCGTAGTCCTCGTCGTGCACGTAGGACAGCTCGCTGAACCCGCTGACCGAGTAGCCGATGAGCGAGCAGCGCGATCCGGTTCATGTCGATGCCGCCGTTGTCGAGCAGGTAGCGCACAATCGCGTTCGGCTTGAAACGGATGACGTCGTTCCCGTCGTCCTCGATCGGCTGCAGCGGGTGAGGGAGTGCTAAGCGCTTGTCCTCGCGGCCCCGTGCTTTCTTTTTCTTGCCACAACGCACGCAGACGGGTCGCACGCTGCTGTTGCTCACGCAGTCGTGTCCACAATTCGCGCACCAGTAACGGTAGATCATCGCCCCTCCCACTCCTCCAGCAGCAGCCGGAACAGCTGATAAGGGTTCGCACTCATCTCCGGCGAGACCTCGACCGTGAAGCCCGCCGCGGCCTTGTGCCCGCCCCCGCCGTGGTGCTTGGCGAACGCGCCGACGTCGTAGCCGGTGTGGGAGCGCATCGAGAACTGGAGCTTGAGCTTGCCGGAGTCCACGCCGTAGTGGAAGCCGACGACGATGTCCGTCGGGCGAATAGCCTCGGGGTGGCTCGACCCGGCTGAACCCTTCCTCTCCACCAGCTCCGCCGCGTCGCTCGTCGCGACCACGCCCTGGAACACGAGCACCCTCGTGCCCTTCAGCGTGATGAAGTGGTGGGCCTCGCCGATCGATTTCCTCGCGGCGGCGAGCTTCTTCTCGACGAGCCAGTGCCCCACGAGCAAGTAGTCGTCCCCATTGACCATGCGGCCGAGCTTCTGCTCTTCGAACGGGAAGAAGAGCAACATCTCCGCCTGCTCACAGGCCTGCCGCCACCGCGGGTCGGCCGTCTTCCAGGTGTCGCGCACGGCCGCGAGCTCGGCGAAGCAGCGGACCTGCGCGCGGCCGAGGTCGTCGGACAGGTCGTACTCGTCGGCGAAGCGCTTCCAGACGTGCTCGTACGCGAGCCAGGCCCCGCACTCGTTCTTGTCGTTCAGGCCGAAGACGCCGTTCTCACCGAAGGCCTCGACGACGTCCTTGGCCGTGAGATGGTGGTCCAAGCAGATCGCCCCGGCCGCGACGAACTCCTGCACGCGGTCGCGCGGCGGCGAGAAGTCGCAGAAAAGTAGCCCGGGCTCCGCGGCGAGTGCCTTGTGCTCGGCGGTCTCGTAAGACAAGAAAGACACGCGCACGTCGGGGAGTGCGTCTTTCAAGATCAGGGCAGAAGAAATTCCATCCGGACACGCTGGTCCATGGACCACGACGTGGGTGATCGCGCGAAGCTTGTCGAGGGGGATCACGATATTTCTACTTTCGTGCTCTGAATCATCGCGGGCTCCGCTTTCTTCTGTTTGAAAACAGCGAGAGCTACCTGCAACGCATGAAGAAAAGCTGCCGCTTCGCCGTCACCGGGGAAGTGCAGGTCGACTCCGTTCTCCGTCTCCTCGGCATGAGCAATGAAACCGTAGTCTCGTTCGGTCGTCTCGAAACGAAGCACGACTCCTCCCCTGTCTTCGTCGTCGAGACTCTCGAAAACCTCGACGAACAAGTCCCCGTCCGGTGGTAAGTAGCTCACACCCACTTTCACCCGAGACACAGTAGGTGCTCGTTCGTCGGCGTCGCGCGCCGTGATTTTGGGTGCTGTGATCATTGCTCTGCGACCTCCGCAGCCAACCTGTTGATCGACTCGGCCAGCGCTCCTATGTTTTCAGCTATCCGGTCTAGGCTCGCCGCAACGCTCTTGTCTTGCCGCATGAACCCGTCACCCGCTAGCGCCATAGCAACGGCCTCCAGGCCGTCGGGTGCACTTGCACCGCTCGCGATGCGCCTAATGGCTGTCGCTAGAACTTCGACTTGCTCATCAGTCAAGATGCTCACCCAAACCTCCCCGCCATCGCGTCCAGCTCTTCCTTCTGCAACTCGAGCCACGCCCAACCAGCGGCCTCGTCCGTGAACCGCACGCGCTTGCCGTGGGCCCGGGCGTAGGCGACGTGCATGAGAACCTCCTGGGCCGCCCCCCGCTCGTTCATGACCAGGACCTCGTCGGCCAAGTCGATCCGCCGGAGCTGGAGGTCCGAGCCCTCGCCCGCCGTGGCCACGAGCACCACTCGTCCGGCCCGACTCTCCTCGCACATGACGTCGACCGCGTCCTGCACCCTCTCGGCGTACCCGCACAGACACACGATCCGCGGGAACGATGCGTCCTGCACGTACTTGCTCGTGCGCCTCGCCCGCATCGGCGCGGCCTGCGACACCTCGGCGGCGGCCTTCGCCCCCACCTGCTGCGCCTGCACGAGGATGTCCCGCGTCGTGGGCGGCGGCCGGCCGTTGACAGCGAGGGCGAGCATGTGCGCGCCCAGCATCTCCGTCACGAGCAGGAGCTCGTCGCGGGTCTCCGGGGAGAGGGTCATCGTCACCCCACCTGGAGTGTCTCTGCCAGGGCGATGGCCCCGACCATGATCTGCTGCCGGAGAGTCTCCGAACACCCCTCGCCGCGGAGCTGCGCCAGCATCGTCGCGATGATCAGTTGGGACACGTTGCTCGCGGCGTCCTCGAAAGACGTTTCCGGCGAGCTCGTCTGGATGTCCTTCACGCACTGCTCCACGAGCGCCCGCAGGTCGGCGCCGATGCGCGTGGATATGATGGCCACCGCCGCCTGAAGCCTCTCGGCCTGTTCTTGAGTGATGTCCACGTGCTCTCCTCTTTCCTTTTTGCGATCGATCTCTGCTTGGGTGTCGCAGTATTAGAAGCCCTACGCGGCTGAAACCCTACCGCCGCCCCAGCATGTTGCTCGGCCCGCTCCAGGGCATCCCCCTGTAGAAGTACGCGCCGCGCCAGTTGCCGGTGAAGCCCGCGGGCATAGGCCCGTCCCACGTCTCGATCTCCCGGCGCGTCATGTTCACGCCCCTGGTGCGGTAGCGCTTGCCGTAGGCCCCGTGGTCACGGGTGCGCGAACGACGGAAGGGTTGGCGGTCTTCGGTCACGGCTTCACCTTCCCTGTTGCTGAGAACCCCGCCAGCCGAGCGGCGAGCTCTGAGAGCTTGTCGCGCGGCAGCTCGTCACAGACCTCGACGAGGAACTTGAACGTCTCCTCGCGAAAGTCGCGGCGCGCTCTGTCGATGTTTTGCAGCGACTCGTTACCTGGAAACTCCAACGCTTGACGGTACATCAGGTGGAGGTCCGTGGTCCTCGCGTATTCTCGAAGCTTGTCCAAGCGCTCGACCATCTCCAGGAGATCTTTTGCATGCTTCGCCGCCTCCGCGCGCAGTTCTTTAGTCGCCTGCTGTTTCGTGACCAGGTAGACCTCGTCGGCCTCTGCCTTGCTCAGCTTGTACGGGTCGCTCACGGCTCCCTCCTGGCTCTCGCGATAGCCGAGGCCCGCTGCTCCCGATGTCGTCCGGTGAGACCGTCCCGCGCCTCGTCCACGTCCTGCTGCTCGAGCGCGAACCGGACTAGGTACTTCAGTGCGTCGGTCCGCGTCCACTTGACCCCGGTCTCGCGCGTCTTCTTCAGAGCGTAGCGGTCGAGGTCCCGGAGGAATCCGGGAGAGAGGCGGAAGGAGTTCGACGGGAAAGTCATCCTTCAGCCCTTCACGCACAGCACTTGCTTCAACATGTGGACGACGTCGACCAGATCGGTCTGCGCGGCCATCACGGCATCGATGTCCTTGTAGGCCGCGGGGGTCTCGTCGATGACCTCGGCGTCCTTGCGGCACTCCACACCCTCGGTCGCCCTCGCGTGGTCCTCCAGCGTGAACCGCCGCTTGGCCTCCCTGCGGCTCATGCTGCGACCGGCGCCGTGGCTGCAGGAGCAGAACGACTCCGGGTTGCCCCTGCCGCGCACGACGTAGCTCCTCGCCCCCATGCTCCCCGGGATGATGCCCAGGTCGCCCTCGCGCGCTCGGACCGCACCCTTGCGCGTGACCAGTACGTTCTCGCCGAAGTGGTGCTCGCGCGAGACATAGTTGTGGTGGCAGTTCACGGCCTCGGTGGTCAACGCGAACGGGCGGAGGTGCACCCGAAGGGCGTCGAGCACGGACTGGAGCATCGCCCCGCGGTTCGCCGAGGCGAAGTCCTGCGCCCACTCGACCGCGCAGCAGTAGTCGTCGAAACCCTCGGAGCCTTCAGGGAAGTAGGCGAGGTCGGCGTCCGGCAGGTTGATGAACCAGCGACGCATGTCCTCCTTGGCCCTCTCGATGAAGTACGAGCCGATGCGCCCGCCCACGCCGCGTGAGCCGCTGTGCAGCATGACCCACACGCGCTGCTCCTCGTCCAGGCAGACCTCGATGAAGTGGTTCCCGGTCCCGAGCGTGCCGAGGTGCTTCACGTTGTTGGACTTGGCGATCTTGGGGTGCTTCTCGCAGATCCTCTCGAACCGCTCCGCCAAGAGACCCCAGCGCCGGCGCGCCTCGAACGGCGGGTCACCCCACGCCCCGCGGTCCCCCGCGCCGCCGTCGTTGGTCCGCCCGTGGGGAACCGCGCGCTCGATAGCCGAGCGCATCGCGGCGAGGTTGTCCGGCAAGTCCGAGGCGACCAAGTCCGTGCGGGCGGCTATCATCCCGCAACCCAGGTCGACCCCGACCGCGGCCGGAATTATCGCGCCCCTCGTCGCGATGACGCTGCCCACGGTCGCCCCGATACCCCAGTGCACGTCCGGCATCACCGCGACGTGCCTGTAGATGAACGGCATCTTGGCGACGTTGTGGAGCTGGGCGAGCGCCGCGTCCTCGACCGGCACGCCGTCGACCCACGCCTTGATCGGGCGCTCGCCCTTTTCTGCCCAGACCTTCATCGCAGCTACCTAGTAATACGTCGAGCTACTGGTGTCAAGGGCGAGGCACGGGGGCTAATCTGTTACGAAACAGGAGGGCGCCCGCCTGCCGCCCCACCTCAAACCAAAATTCGTCCAGCCCAGCCAGGAACGCGCAGAACGCCGGCGGGTTGTTCTTGCGCATGGTGCGCAGCGTCACCCGCCGCCCGTTCGCGGCCCTCCGCAGCCTGCGCCTCCGGCGCGCCCAGGTCACGCCGGCCTCCTGGACTTGGTCCGCAGGTGGACGCCGCTGCAGCCCTCGCAGTTGTAGGGCTCCTGCGTCGTGATGCCGCGCCGCCGCATGAAGTCCTTCGCAGCCCGTCGCGTCTCGAAGCGTATCTTGCGCCGGCAGATCGCGGACGCTAGCGGCGAGTCGTAGCCCTTCTGGAACTTCGCGAACATGCGCCGGCGCGTCTCGGGTTTCACCGCGCCCTCGACGTCACGACGGGTGCCTTCGTGAATCGCACGCCCGGAATCACGGGCTCCCCCGCGGTGGACGCGACGTGCGCCTTGATCTTGTCCGGGTCTGGTGAGCAGAACTCGGCGGGCACCATCTCCGGGTTGATGACCTCGAATTTCCAGACGTACCGGACAGAGACGCCGGAGGGTGGGGCGACGGGGGCGAAGGTGGAGAGCGCTTCGACGGCCTCCTCAGCGGTAGCAGCGCTGGCGGCTGTCTGATACGCCTCCGCGTTCTCTACTTCCTTGCGCTCGAGGTAGCCAGCGATCTGCCCCTTGAGGTTCTTCTCGATCTCCTCGAACCGCTCCCGCGCGGGGCGGAACAGATCGTTCACGGCCTTCAGCGCCTGGTTGAGCGGGACCGTGATCTCCTTGCGCTTCTCCTCGATGAGCTTGTACTGAGCCTTCACGTCGCGCAGGATCCCGGCGACTAGCTCCTGATCTTCGTCGGAGGTGATGACGAAGCCCTGCGTCTCGCTGAACCACTCGTTCGCTACCACGAGCTGCTCCTTAGCAGCGGCCTCTGCTCGTGCTTGCGTGGTGTCGGCCATGCGTTACTCCTTCTTCCAGTCCCAGGGGATCAACCGCCCATTCGCGTCGTGCACGGGCTTCGCTCTCTTGCTCCACCGGCGCGCCAGGAGCGGCTCGACCTTCGGTGGGACGTCGGGCAGGAACTTCTTAGCTCCTTCGCACATGAGTCTTGCAAGTTCCATGGCCGCATCGTGCGCGTACTCGTCGTCGTCTACTTCTACCAAAAATTCATCGTGGACGAAGTCCACCGGGCGCCCCCCGTACAAGAAAGAAGTCGAATCCGCGTAACAGGCCCGAGCAATGAGGAAGCCCGAAGCTTTCGCTGCGTCAGCTGCCAACCCTTGAAAGGTGCTGTTACAAAATTCCGTGAAGCGCAAGTTCCCTCGATAACGATTCGAGAAAAACTGCTTCAACACAGGTGTCTGTTTCTCGCACTCCCTCCCGGCCCAATCAAAAAACAGTTTCGCTTCGGGCCACGATTCACTCCAAAAATCTTTCAACTTCCGGGCTTCGCTCTCCGTAATGATCACTCCGTATGACGTCCGGGCGTAATCAACGAAACGCTGATAGCCGAGCCCTCCTGGATAACCGAAGTCGGCTACTTTCCCGCTCTGCCTCGCTTTGTAAACGCGCCCCGTCGGCTCCGCAGCAAACTCCTCCTCTGCCTCTTCGTACGAGATCTTCAAGATGAGGCTAGCCATCTTCAAATGTGGATCCATTCCCGTATTCAGAGCCTTCGCCATCTCACTCTGACCACACTGGATCAAACACACCTGGGCCCACGTTCGTAGTTCAAATCCAGAATAGTCTCCAGCAGCGAGCACCTTCCCGGGCCTTGGTACAAAGCACTCGCGAACACCAAAGTCCGTGCTGACGTTCTGGATGTTGGGAGAACTCGACGTGCGCCCGGTCTCGAGCAGACTCTCGAACCTCGCCTGAATCGGCGTGTGCGTTCCGGACTCGAGCAAGGGAATGTCCGTCGAAAGCGTCTTCTTCAATGAAGAAAGCTCAGCATACTTCTGAAGCACAGGGTCCCCCGAACGCTCACAAGTGTCCGCGTCCGTCTTGGGTTTCCCCTTCTCCGTTGTAGGAGGTCTGCCCGCCTCCGTGGGCACGACAACGGGCTTCCCCTTCACGACTGCTACCCCGCTTTGCCCCTGAGAGGCTTGCCGAGCTACTGCCCCGTCCCTCCTCTTTGCAATGAGCCGTACGTCCGCCCATCCCCCAGAATCAGTATCTGTGATCGCCTCGTCTACTTTTGGTTTTCGTCCATAAGCAAAAACCACCCGTTCCTGCACTGCCTTGATGTTCCGAGTCCCGTTCGGGCGCATGAGCCCCGCAGCGATCATGTCTTCTGCTACGGCGTCGTATTTTTGTTGCGTCCGCCGAGCGAACTTCTTCACCTCTTCTTCATTCGTGTGCAGCCCCCAACAACTCATCAGGTGCAACCAAAACCCGGCTCGCGCCTGTCGGAACTCGTCTTCCAGATACCGCCTCCCGGTTTCTTCTTGATGCTCCCACACAGCCAACGTGGTCACCGCGTCAACCAAGGCGTACTCCTTCGCCCCCTCCGGCCACTCCGACAGTGGCAGAGGTCGAAGCTCCCCGAACCGAAGCTGCCACTCCCCTTTGACGAGGTCGACCTCTAGGCGCCTCCTCGCCACCGCCTCAAGGCTGTACTCAAGACGCACCCACGTTCCGTCCGGGCGCTCGTACTTGCGATAAATGCCCTGCGCGATGTGCAGGAGCTTCTCACGCAGCATCGTGTCCGTGACGCGGTCGCTCCAGTACACCTCGAAGATCAACGGCAGCAGCTCCGGCCACATGGCGGCGGACACGGCCATGTCGTAGGCGACGTTGTGCCCCACGATCACGACGTCGCTCTCGAGCGCGGCCACGACATGCTCGCGCGCCTCGGTGTGGTGCACGAGCTCCGCCACATCCCCCATGGCGAAGCTGGCGCACGCCATGGGCGGGGCCAAGAGGCCAGGACGGATACGCTCTGTCTCGGTATCAAATGCGAGCATCTTAGGTGTCACTTCCCACGCAGCAGACGTGCACTTCAGTGAGCAGAACCCCGCCTCCGGGTATACGACTGCGCGACCGCACTGAGGGCACTTCATGAAGAAAAGTAGGGGCCCCGCGGGCGGGCCCCTTGGACCCGTCACGCAGCCAGCGGCTCGAAGTCGTAGACGGTGAAGTCACCGCCCTTCTTCGTCTTCACCATGAAGGTGCTGAGCTTGAGCTGGACACCGATGAAGGGATTGTCCTCGGGACTGTCCGTGGCCTCCTTCATCGCTTCCGGCAGAAGCGGTTGCATCTCCTTCAACTTGGCCTTGTCGCCCTTCGGGTTGACACCGAGGCACGCCGCCGCCCACGCCGCGATCGACGGGAAGGCCACGGTCTTGTCCTTCAACCCCTGATACCACGTCACCTTCTGTCCTTCGGGATGCTTGTCCGGCATGTTGGTTTTGATGACTTCCATCTCGACGATGAAAGCCATCCCGTTCTTCAGCGTCTCCTTCGCCAGCGTCTTCTTGATCTCGATGACGCCGATGAAGTTCGGTTCCATGTACTTCCCGCGCTCGAAGATCTCCGCGTCTTCCAGCCCGTCCCACAGGTCAACAGCCATGTTCTTTTTCCTTTTTGTTTCAGCACTAGTTCCACCGCGGCCCAGAACGGAACACGATGTCTTCTTCCCGCGGGACGTTAAACCCCGCGAGCAAGATCTTCTGCGGCGAGCCCGTGCACGCCAGCACGTACTCGCAGTCCCTCACCGCCTGCCACAGAGCCCTGACATGTTCGGCGCAGACGGTCACGACGTCGACCACTACCTCGTCAGCCTCCTGGCCCTCGCGATGCGTGCGGGAGAGCAGCTGCTCGGTGCGCTCGCCGTCGGGTAGCGGGCTCAGGATCAGGTTCGTCGACCACGCCTGCAGGTTCCGCCCCTCGCGATTACTGTGGATGCTGGCGACGAGCGGCGCGTTCGTCGGGTGGTCCTCAATGTACCGGCCATCGCAGGTGAGCCCCTCCTTGCCGTAGTACGCGAAGCCGAAGTCGTCGGCCAAACGCTCACCCACGCACGTGTGCTCCACCCAGACGATACCGCGGTGCTCGGCGGCCCACTCGGCGGCGAACTTCAAGACACCGTCGTCGAGCCACACCGCCGCCGTCTCGGGCTCGTAGTCCTTCTCCACCCGACGCCACTCGACGAGCTCCGCGGTAGCAGGGAATTGGAGCGCTACCTGCAACTCACTGTCGAGCTTGCGCGGGTGCCCCAACTGGCGTCGCACGAAGGCAGCCCACTTGCGCCGCGCCTCGAGCCAGTGCTGCGGAGCCGGTGTCGCCCAGCGGTAGTAGAAGCCTGCAGCCAACTCCCGCGCGTGTCGGAACATCCCCAGGCCGTCGAGCACGGTCTGGCCGTCGGGCAGCTCCCAGTCTGTCCTGAGCTTCGCGAAGGCGTCGTCTATCACGGAGGACACTGTCGGCTCCACGGCGTTGATCGTGAGCGAGGCGTCGACCGCGGCCTCGTACGTCGCGACGACGCCCGCGGTCTCGACGAGCCGCCGGCGAAAGGCCCGCCGCGCCGCGAAGCGGCGGTCCTGCTCCCAGATCCCCAGCTCCTCCTCGTTGCAGAGCACCTTGAGCGCGCCGGGGTCGCGGCGGCGGTCCTGCACCTTGCGCTCGTCGAGCGCGTCGGCCCAGGACTCGAGGTCGCTGTAGACGCGCGGCAGCGGGACGGACCCCGGCGGCAAGCACCAGAAGAGGATGTGCACGAAGTCGTGCAGGCTCCTCTTCGTCATCGTGCCACTCATCGCGACGCAGCCGGTACGAGGATGTTCGCGGAACCACCTTCGTGTTCTTTTTGCGACGGCAGAATCTGAGACATATTTCAGTTTGTGGACCTCATCACACACGAGCAGGTCAGGGTCATACTGGTCGAGCAAGTCCGCCGCCTGCACGCGACCGAGCAGGTCGTAGCTCTCAATGTTCAGCTCCGGCAACAGCCAGTGCCTCTGCAACCTCTCGCGGTCGCGGAGCGTCTTGCCCATGAGCCCCGCTGGCACGAGCAGGAGCGGGCGCTTCGCGCCGTACACGACGGGCGCCAAGAACGCGACCAAAGTTTTCCCCGCGCCGCAGCTCATGACCCCGAACAGGCCCCCCTGCTCCGCGATCTCGTACAGGGCCACGGCCTGGATCGGGCGCAGGGTCATCTCACCCTCCGGCGTCTTGAGCAGGCGCGTGAACTCGTGCACGATCCCCTCGACCGCCTCGGGGGTCCACACCCGCCGAGGCAGTCGCGAGACGCGCACGAGCTCCGCCGTGACCGGCACGCTCTGCTCGTTGGCGGCGAAGATGTCGGGCATCAGTCCTCTGGAAAGAGCTCCGCCTGCGCCAGGAGCAACTCCCCCGCCACCTCACTCGCCTCCGCAGCGCTCTTGCCCCCGACCAGGGCCGCCGCCGCGAACAGGGTCCACGCCTGCTTGGGCGTGTCCGTGAGTGCCGCGGGCGGCTCTGGTGCGGCGGCAGCCGCGGACTTCCGCGGGCGCCCCGGACCCCTCGCCGCGGGCGTGGCAGGGGTCTCCTCCTGCGGGGCCTCTTCGACCGGGGCAGGTGCCGGAGCCGCCTCCGCCGCCTTCTTCTTGGCCCGCAGCTTCTCGAGCGGGCTCATCCCCTCGGTCGAGGCGGGTGCGGGCGTCGGGTCCGGGTTGACCTTCTGCGACGACGTGCCCGCCGCCGCGGCCGGCTTGTTGTTACTGCGCTTGGCGCGCAGCTGCTCCAGCAACGTTCCCTGTGCGTTTCCTTGGCTCATGATGCTTTCGATCCTCTCTTGTGCGGACAACTTGCAGTTCTCTTGAAATGGACAGCCACCGAAAGCCTCGCAGCCCTCGGCGTTGTACGGGACCTCGATAGCGGAGACGCCCATCGACAGGAGCTCGCGCATGACCTTCGCGCTCTCGACCGTCTTGTTAACGCGCTCCTGGATGTCGGCCTTGGTCACCTCCCGGATCACGGGCAGGCTCTTCGCCGCTCCTTTAGTGCGGCCGTAGGTCCACTGCAGCTCGACGACGTCCGCCTTGGTGCGGAGGAAGGCCCACGCCGCGTACAGGGTCGCCTGGACGTCGTCCACCATCGTCTCGGGCGCGAGGGCCCAGCCGAAGTCGCTCGTCGTCTTGTGGTCGTAGACCCGCGGGCGCCCCGTCTCGGGATGCTCGGGCATGAACAGGTCGATGTACCCGACGAAGAAGACGCCCCCGAGGCGCATCGAGAGGGCGACCTCAACGTTGCCCACCCTCACGGACTGGGGCGGGGGCAGGTGCGCGATGATCGCCTGCGCCACCTTCTGCTCCGGCGTCCCGTCGACCGGCGGGGTCTTCTTCGTGAACCAGTGCTCGATGTGCGAGTGCACCCTGCTGCCGAACTCGGCCGCCGGGCTCGGCGGGCCGTCGAGCTGGTCGATGGCGTGCCACGCCCACTTGCGGTGGCAGAGCTCGAACTTCGAGACGGAGGAGGCGGAGGCCTGGAAGGGGTCGAAGTCGGTCATTCGCCACCCAGATTGTGAGATCGCATGTTGATAGGTGCGTCTCGGGGGCCCTTCCAATACGGCTCAATCCAAAGCACCCGTCGTTGCGCTAGAGAAGGTCCGCAAGCCTGATTGCGATAGTGCCCTCGTACCAAGAACTGCACAGCCAAAGGCGAACGTCTCGCCCCGTCAACGTAGTCTTTGAGTGCCTGTCGACAGTCAACCTCAACAGGCTTTCCTACAACGAAAACACGAAATGGCGGATCTCCGGGCGCTCTCTGGTCCCCCTCGTGATTTCTACCAACACGTTTCACATTGTCCGAATCACTCATAGCTACACAGGTGTTCAACACCAGACGCGACAAAAGAAGAAGCAGCCGATCGTCCCTTGAATCTGCTCGAAGAGAAAAGGCATTCTCGCTGAGCGGTTCCACTTCCTGTACGCGCATTTCTTCAGTCGTCAGCAGCGTTCGCCACAAGGACACTTGATAGTCACTGATGGCGCGAAACGACCAGCCCATGACCCAATCAGGGGCACGAAACATAAGATGCCGATGTACGAACACCCACAGAATATCGCTTGAACGTTCTTCCTCGTCGTGCACAACGAGAAGACCTGGCGGTACTTCGATCACGAAGGCTTTCCAGGGCGCCTCTACCTCAACATCGACTGCCAATGTTGAGGACAAAAGCGCGGCCGCGTACTTGTGCCCCTGCAAGTGCACAACGGGCAGGCCCTGATCCACCCACCGAGCTGCTTGCAGCAGTAACATCTGACCTTCGTGAGTGTTGAAGTGCAACAACAGGTCTGGTCGCCCTTTCTTGTGTTCTTCAAGAGCGAACTTACCCAAAGTTTCTGCCGCCTTTTCCTCTTCTTTGAACCGAGCGTAAGAGTGTTGCCAACAAACTTTCCCAAGACCCATCAACACCTCTTTCGCATTGTGTTTCAAGCGTACACGCAAGAGTTTTTCTCTTCCCCCGTAACGGTGCACCAAAGTTTGTGCAGCCACCGCACCCGAGATTTCTCTGCCCTCCTTAGATGACGCAAACACTTGAGCTGCTGCTTGCACTCTCTCAGACGTCAACTCCTTGGCCATGGCCTCGACCATCTGCGAGCCTTCAGCGTCGGCAATGCTTTTCCTAACGAGCTTGTTCCACGCCTCCTCACCAAACCGCTTCTCAAAATCTACACGGAACGCTGAAATAAACCCGCAAGCTTCGTCCTGCGTCCGTCCCACACGAAGCGCCACGAGGTAAAGAAATTCCTGAAACCTCACCGCCGCCCCTCCTCTTGCTGCACAGCCTTCAGTAGCAACACCCGCACGATGCCCGTGCGGCTGACCGACATCCCGGACTCGAGGCTCCGCTTCTCCGCGAGCTTGTCGAGCCGCCGCAGGAGCGCGACCGGGAGGCGGAAAGCGACTTGGTGCGTGGTCTGTCGTTTCATGTGTTCCTCGGCCGACGGAGGTTCCACTCCGCCGACGTGATGCGCAAGACCGCGTGCTCGCGGTGGTACGCGGCCCAGCGTTCCGCGAGACCTCGATCCACGAGCCAGGTTGAGGTCACCCCATCTTCTGTGGGGCGAACTTTCAAGGACTCGACGACACTTCTTTCTTGCTCAAGAAAAGCCGCGACGAGCTGCTCGAAGAACACCACGTGGTCGACGTGCGCGCTCTCCCACGTCAGGACTGCACCAGTGACTGCGCAACGAACAGTACCGGCGGCAAAGGCGTCGGCCTTGACCTTTTGCGTCTGCGCGCAGACTTCAGAACGGAGAGCTGCTAGCGCTTCCTCCTTCGCTGTCGGCGGCTTGATGCAGGACTTGAAACTGAAATCGGTCCGCGTTCCGTCCGTGCGAAGTAGGTGAAAGCACTTCCCCTTGAACCCGTCGTGGTCGACGTAGAACCTGGAAATTCCGCACCCGACCTTCGTCTCCGCTTCAGGGTGCCGCAAGATCAGCGCGTGTAAGAACTCCGCAGCAACGTCCTCGCAGATCTCTTGTCCTATCTCGTACGCCGCCAAGAGCTTGCTGCACATCTCTTGCGCGTCGCTCTGGGACGCGAAAACCCAGGCACCAACTCTCACTTCTTTCTTACGCCCCATCCGTTTTTTCTCGTGTAACCCAGTTGGGATACTCCGTCAACCTAAATATCTCCTTCCGCGGTCTCTTTCCACAGATCCGATTCCTCGGCGTTCCACTGCGTGGACTTCAAACGACTCTGCCCCGCGGCAAAGATCTTGACGCCGTCGCGGATCTTGTCCGCGCACTTGCGAAGCAAGATGCCCAGTTGCATCTCGTTGACCGTGTCGGATTTGATCAAGGCGAACATCGCATTGCGCAAGACGTCGATGCGCTCATGGGCGTCTTTGTCTTTCTCAACTAAGTCTCCCGGCCGATTCATGCGCTCGAGAGCTTCTTTCGCAGTGAGTAAACCTCCCGACGACTTGACGAGCCAACCAAAACCAGAAACGAACTGCCGCGTGTGCTCGGCACGTGGGTCTGCACGCGCAACCAATTCCTTACGGGCACCTCCCGGATCGGGCAGGCCCGCGTACTTGAGCGCGCCAATGACGAGCTCACTCCACTCCTCGTAGCTGCCCCAGGTCGAGACCTTCATGTCGGGCCGGTGGGCGGCGATGTACGCGCGCAGCAAGATGAGCAGGGCCACGACGAACTCCGGGCTCTTCACGTGGGTCAATAGCTCGCGCTTGGTGCGAGAGAAGATCGTCCGCCTGTCTGGCCTCTCCCTCTGTGCATCGAGCCTCACCGGGCAGATGCGCCTCGCCATCGTAACGCCGATCGTCGCGTTGTTTTGCGAAGCGTAGAACGTGGTGCGCAGAGGTCCCCGCCAGTTCTTGTTCCCGCCGAGGATGCGGTCGCTGTAGATCTCTAGCGTCAAGGCATCTTCGAGCGGCGCGCCGCCGAGTTCCCCCTCGACGTTACCCAGGAGCACGATGCGCGAGCCCTCGATTGCGTGGCTGGTGATGCGCTTGCGCATCTCCGCCACGTCCTCGGTGAAGGTCTCGCTCGAGGGTTGCTGGCCGGTGGACATGATCCCGCACGTGCGCGCGCAGAGGTCCTTGCCCGTGCCGCCGTCCGGGGCCTCGAACAAGAACAGGGGCACGGGTCCTTCAAATGCAGAGCGCGCGACGGGCGTGAGCGCGGCGGCGACCGCCGCCGACTTGTGCTCCGGGGTCTGGAAGGGGAAGTCGATGAAAGCGTCCTCGATCAACTCCCTCGCTGCGTCTCGCTCAGCACTCGTCGGTCTGTCGGGGACGCGCGAGTACCTCGCGTTCGGCAAGTACAGGGTCCCCGTCGCCGCGTCGAGCCCCGGCTCGTTGAGCACGGTCCCGTCCGGGCGCAGGATCGGGCACTCGGTGATCTGCATCGCGAGACCGAGCAGGGGCCAGACCGCGCGCGCCGTCAGTGCCTGGATCACCTCCTTCGGCGGGAGCACGTGCTTCTCCCCCTTCTGCAATTGTTTCATCCAGCGCATGTGCGACGCCGCGATTTCTTGCAGCGTCGCGTCCGGGACCTTGACGAACACCGGGGTGTTGGGTTGCTCAGCCGGGCGCTCGACGCGCACGAGGCTGTTACCGCGCACGTAGATCTTAGAGGCGAAGTCCTTGTCCCCCTCCTTGGACACGGCCTTCTCCGCCACGGTCGCCATCATGCGGAGGTCCCCCGAGACGTAGACGACGTTGTCGCGGATGTTCAGCCACTTGCGGACGGTCTTGACGATGTCCTCGCCCAGGACCTCTGTGAGCTTCGGCCACGACATGATCGGGTCCGCCGACTCGATGCGCGCACGCGTCGTCACGACCGTGCTCTTCCTCTTGTCCGGGTCCTCGTCCCCGGCCAAGAAGCACACGGCGCGGAGGAACAGCTCCGCGTCCTTGTCCTCCCACGCGGCCTCGAGGAGACCTCCGGCAAGAGCGAGCTGCGCCTCGTGCCTTCCCTTGGCTGGCCAGTACCGGCCCAAGAGCGCTGCTGCACCGAGCACCCTCACCTTGCGCTCGATCTCGGGTGCCTTGACCTCCGCCGGATTCCCCTCGCTCGCGAACCGCACCTCTTCACCGGACGGGTGCACGGAGCCGGGGAACACCGTCTGGTCCCCGTCGCTCCGGAGCTCGACGACCGTCGCGTGTTCGTGATCTTCAGGTCGACGCGGGTCGAAATACTTCTTTGCCTTCGCGCCTGCGCTCCGGTAGATGGCGTGGGACTGCGGCGCGCTCTTGCGCCCGAAGCTCATCAAGGTCTTGGGCAGGAACCTGCCGGCGATCTTGATGACCTCCTCGCAGTCGAGGTCGACGTCGACGAGCCCCTTGGACGACTCCCCGAGCCGGATGCCTATGTTGGCGTCGGGGTTGGCGAAGTCTTTCTCCAGCGAGGCCGTCGCCGACTCGAGCGTCCTCTTGTTCCAGCCATCGCCCGGCTTCTTGACGCGCGGCGGCAACGGGATGGGGACGTAGCCCTGGTCGATGTACCACGCGGCCTTCTCCGCGGAGTCGCCCTCTCGGGGAAATGCCTGCTTCTTAGACTTGCCCCCAGGAATCGACCGGAGATCTGGCCCAGGCCCTTCAGCAACCACTGCAAACCCCCGCCCCGATCAAAGGGGTTGCACTGTCGAGAGATTTCCGATAGCTTTCCGCAAGGTCGAGCAGCGCCATTGCTCAGACTCCTGAAAGGTCCCGGGTCCAAACTTCGGGGCCTTTCTCTATTTCTGAGGTTGTGGTGGACACCCCTTGTGCCAGAAAGCCGAGGGAGAAGTCAAGAAAGGAGAGAGGAAAAAACAACTCTTCAATGATTCCGCATTTTTACAATAAAACACGTAAAATGAACAGACCCAACCCCCCGCAACCCCCTGTAGAGTTGAATGATTTCGCATTTTTAGAGAAACAGCCCTGTAAACCCCTAAAAACGCGAAATCATTGAATAAGACATCAGTTCAGTGGTTTTTCGGGGGGCTAAAAAAGTAACCCCCCGCACCGAATAAACCCGAAACTGCTCAGCTTTTTGACTGAGTGCGGGGGGTTCAGGGGGTTCGCCCTAGGCGCATCCCCAGGCGCACGCAGGTCGCGTACGGCGCTCTCATTTAATCAAATCAATTGATCAACCCTCCTTTTTCTTACACTTCAGCAAGAGAAAGGACCCTCAACCCCCCGCAGCAAGGAAAACCCCCCACGATTTCGCGTCGTTAACTTGCCGGGGGTTGAAAAAGCAACCCCCTGCAGGGCTCACTGTAAGTATTCAAAAACACACTGTTTTTTGAATCCGGGGGTTTGAAAAGTCAACCCCCCGCAACCCCCGGCAGAGTTGAATGATTTCGCGTTTCTTCGTTTTTGGCCATTTCAAGGGAGGGACTTCACCACCCCCCGACACGGCCCCCTGCCGACCGCGGCCCAGCCCCTGCTCGTGAGCCGGTACTCCCCGAGCACCAGGAAGCCATCCATCGCCCGGACGCGGACGACCAGGCCCAGGAGCTCGAGGCCCTGGACGGTCCGGGCCCTCGACCGGGGCAGGTAGGCCGAGAGCTTCGTGCCCCAGGTGAGCTGCTCCAGGACCTCGCGCTGGGCGCGGGTGAGATTTTTCATGGTAGGTCTCGGGGATGGAGTACCAGCAGATGCGACCGAGTGAGTTTCGTTTGTCGTGCGCTCGCGCGTCGACCGTCGCGGGGTTGCGGGTGAGCGGCCTGCCGCTGGGCGGTTTCGCGAAGGTGCGGGTCTGGGTCGAGCCGGGTGACCCGCTGAGGAGTAACGCGGTGGAGGCGCCGGTGCACCTCTGGAACAAGGGGCTGAACCCCCTAGTCGAGTGCCCCGGCGGCGGGGCGGTCGTCGTACACGTCGGGGACCTCCTCGTCGGGGCTGTCGAGGTGCTGCTCAAGGAGGAGACGCTAGCGACGTGAGTAGCGGGAGCTGCCGCTAGCGCTGAGCGCTTGAGCCGCTCTTCCTGACGCTGTTTCGCCCGCTCGGGGCCGTGGGCTTGGTGAGGGCCTCCCCCAGTTCCCAGCCCGCGAGCAGGCGCCCGGCCAGCGTGCTCCGCGGCAGCCCGGCATCCCTAGCCATCGCGGAGACGGAGCGGCGGGTCCCCCAGGGTCGGCGGCGCGGGGCTCCCGCAGCCAGCTCCGCTGCGCGCTGCTCCTTGCAGACCCCGCACACGCTCCGGTGACCGTCGACTCGGGACCTGTCCTTGTTGAAGCACGTGATAGGCAACCACTGCCGGCACGGGCCTGAGCACCGCTTCAGCCGGTCGCGGCGGGGGGAGACTCGGGGGATCACGCGGGAGTTTCCGCCGGCTCTTCGATCGGCGGCATGACGGGCCAAGGTTCTGTTCGCGTGTTGAGGTTTTCGTCGTCGCAACCGTAGAGAGCAACACAAATCATGACGAGGTCGGTGGTGCTGAGGCGGGCCGTGGCCTCCCAGTAAGCGTCGAAGATGTCGTCGCAGAGCACGGTGCCGAGGCGCTCCTGCGGGGTCACGAAGCACCCGTCTTGCCGCTGACACACCGCGGGCACAGCTCGACGGTGGCGTCCACGCCCTCGGCGGGCACCCACGGCTCGCCGCACGAGTAGCAGAGGGGGTGGGGGTCGATCTCCGGCCTCGGGCTGACCCGCGTTGTCTCCACCCAGAGCAGGTGGTCGCCGGGCAATAGGTCGGCCTTCGTCCGGAGCCCGCTGTCGGCGGGCATCACGAGCATGCGCACGCCCTCGGGCAGGATGACGGTCAGGTTCCCCTCGTCGTCGAGCGTCACGGCGCGTATGTCGTTGCTCGCAATGACGATCTCACCGTTCTGGATCTTGAGCTTGTTCACGTTTCCTCCAGCTCGCGCAGCACCGCGCGCTCGTTGCCGCCCTCGGGCAGGGCTGCTCGGGCCTGGACGACGGCTTTGAGCTTGGTCCACTCGTTGATGAGAGCTTCGAGCTCGGCCTCGCGGTCTCTCCGGCAGCCCTTGCAGTAGCTCCGCCGCCCGTCCGCCCGGGCACGGTCGAGGTCGAAGCACTCGACGGGGAGCCAGTCGGCGCACGGGCCGGCGCAGCGCTTCAGTCGGTCGCGGCGGGGTGCGACTCGGGGGATGGGGGGCATTCTCTCTGCTTCTCCTCCCAGCGTGCGCGTACGACGGCGCTTTCCTCGTCCGTCAGGGGCTCGAGCTGGAACCACTCGGGGCGGACGGCGCACCGCACGTTGGTGACAGCGTTGTGGCCGTACTCGTTGTCGCCCTGGTCGAAGGCGACCTCGACGTAGTCGTCGTCGCCGTCCTTCAGCTGTTGCAGGATCGCGATGGCCAGTGCGAGCGCTGCCTCTCGTCCCATGTTGAGCGAGACGTTGCCCAGGTTCGGGTCTCGCTCGAGGTATCCGACGTCGAGGCGCCAGCCCACCGTCCGGTGGAGTCGGGGGTCTGTGACGTTCCCGTCGTCGTCTCGCCACGGTTCATCGAGTGGCACGGCCACGTACTTGTCGTTCTCGTGTTTCATGGTGTTTGCTTTCTCGCCGCATCCCTGCGGCGGTAGTGCGTCTCCCCGCGCTCACCGCGCGGCCCGACGCAGGGACGGCCCTTCCGGGCCCCGCACTCGGGGCAGGCGACGGCCAGGATGCAGTGGTGGCCCCTGACCCAGCGCCCGCGCGCCGGGTTCCAGACCAGGACCACGGTCGAGCGCTTGGTGACCTCGACGGTGCGGGGGCGGACGGAGGGCATCTAGTCCTCCCCGGCGCTTCGTGCGGCGCGGATCACCGCAGCCACGGTGGGCGGGTCATTTTCCCGCTCGTAGGATGTTCGAGATTCGGGAAAGCACGGACGAGACGGGGGCGTTGCTAAAAAATTCCACGTAGGGTCCGGCAACTCTAATACCCCCGATGTCAATGTCTACGGACCACTCCGCGGGTTTTTCCTTCGGCATCCACGTGATTGGTGGTTCGTTCGGCAGAACAAAAAACTCCAGTCGTATTCTTGCTGTTCGATAGGTCGCGATCTCGAACTTCTTATACTGCGCGAACCAGAGCCACTCCCTTTGAAACGGCGCGGACCCGTACGGTTCGAGGCGGTACACTTTTCTGTTCAGCCTGGTGTGTGTCTCGTCCGCTACAGGTAGTACGAGCGGCCCGCTCTCCGACGCCTGTCGAACTTCCGCGTCGATTCCGTGTACGTTCAAGAGTAGGTACGAAGGATCTGTGTCGATGATTCCGACGTCCTCGTAGTCACCGAGCACGATGGTGCTCACAGCACACCAGCCTCTCGGAGCACGGCCCGCGCCCGCTCGTACGCGCCGGGCTCGTTCCACGCGCGCGACATCGACCACTTGCCCGAGCACAGATTCACGCGGTCGAAGCGTGCGAGGTACTCGTGCCGGGTGAGTCCGAATACCTTGAAGCACAGCCGCCCGCCCGCGCTGTTCTCCGGGTACGGGTAGAGCGCGAACTTCGGGTCCGCGCCGTATGGATTTTGTTCTCCCACGAGCAGGGGCTTCACGGCGCGCCCCCCACCGTCTTGACGAAGCCGAGGACCTGGGCGGTCGCGATCTCGACCCCGCGCCGGAGCTCGTCCTCGGCGCCCGAGCACGCGCGCCAGAGCTGGGCCAGGTGCGCGGCGGCCTCGACGCGTCGGCCGAGCGAGGCGCTGGTCAGCGGGCCGTCGTTGTAGAGCAGCGCGTAGCCCTTGCTGCCGTCCTTGCGGTAGGCCAGCTCGCTGCCCGACGGCAGCGTGACGCGCGCCGACGCGCGGAAGTGCCTCGCGAACAGGTCGGTGGCCAGGTCGAGCGCCTCGTTGAGCTTGTCCGCGGAGTCGTCGATGTTGGTCTTCTTCTCGGTCATGTCGGTTCTCTTTCTCCCGGGGTCAGCCGGGTATTCAAAGTGCGGTCCACCCCGTCGCGAACCCCATCATCCACTCGACGAAGTCGGGGTTGAGCCGGCCGGCCCCGGGCTCGCGCCCGCCGTGCTGCTCGCCGTGGACGGACCTGTCGTGCACCACGACGTCGGTCAGGCTGACGCCCGGGTGCGCCTTGCGCGTTCTGTCCTCGCATGCCGACGCGACCTCTCTGCCCCATGCCGTCGGTGTCGGCAAGAGGTCGCGCCGCGCGAGCGTGTCCAGGCTCGGGGTGCCTGCGTGGGCGTACTGCCCGCGCCCGTCGTGGGGGTCGCCGTTGCCGGAGCTGCCGTAGCTCGACGCCGAGGGCGTCGGGAGCAGGACCTCGGTCTCCGGGAGCCGCGCCAGCACGCGCCGGCGGTAGCGCCGCGCCGCGCGGCCGTCCCACGCCTCGCCCACGACCTGGGCTGCCGCGGCCTCCTCGAGCAGGACCTCGGCCGCGCGCCGCACGTGTGGGTTGCTGGACAGGCCCGTGATCAGGTGCCCCGCGACCTCGGCGCACTGGGGCACGACGGCGTTGCCGAGGGCCTTGAGCCTGGCGCGGTCCAGGGGCGTGGACTTGCCGCGGGCGACGCCCGGCACGTCGAGCCGGTCCCAGCCCGCGAACGGGTCCGCCGCGGGCTGCCCGAGGGGGGCGGGTGGCGCGCCCATCAGCCGCGCGAGGATGAGCACGCGGCCTCGGCGGTGCGGGGCGCCGACGTTGTTGGCCGTGAGGGGCAGGGGCAGGCACTGGTAGCCCAGGTCCTGCAGCCCCCGCACGACGGCGTCGACCCAGCGCTTCGCTCCGCTGGCGACGTTCTCGACCACGACCCAGCCCGGCCGCAGCTCGGAGACGACGCGCGCGAACTCGTACCAGAGACCGGAGCGCGCCCCGGACAGGCCCGCGCCCTTGCCGGCCCCGCTCACGTCCTGGCAAGGAAATCCACCGCAGATCAGGTCGACAGGGGGCAGGTTCGCGGCGCCGACCGAGCGCACGTCCGAGAAGCGGGCGGCGTGCGGCCAGCGCCTCGCGAGCACGCCCAGGCAGAACTCGTCCTGCTCGACCCGCCAGACCGTGTGCCCGACGCCAGCCAGCTCCAGGCCGAGCTCCAGGCCACCGATACCGGAGAACAGCGAGCCGATCTTCATGACACGTGCTTGTAGATCCGGCGCTCTCCGCCACCGACGACTCGCACGCGGTAGCGGCGCCAGTCGGTCCGGTCGTTGGCACGACGGGAGCCGTCGAGGTAGCAGAGGAAGATCTTACCAGTAGGCGTGATCCTGATCTTGGCGTCGTGGATGACGTAGTCACCGTCGACGGTGTAGTAGACACTGACGACGTCGCCGTCTTTTAGGGTCTCGATCCAGTCGAGCCACTCTGTCTGGGTGGGAACGCGCATTTTACTTCCGCGCCCGCAGCGGGTGGGCCTTCGCGATCCGCTCGGGGACGTAGTCACCCATCCGGTTGCGCTTCCACGGGCCCGCCTCGCCGTACGTCGCGAGCACCCACGCCTTTGCCGCTTCGAGTGCCTCGGCGCGCGTCGCGGTAAACTCCGAAAAGCGCTTCCTTTTGTGGTCGCTCCAGTGCGCGTTTGGATCCGTGATGACCTGCTCTCCGCTGGCATTCGCACGGTAGACGCTCCAGCCGTCGCGATGCCGCGTGCGAGCCCCTGAGTACGCCGGCATGATCGCAACCCCGCCCCCCGCAGCGGTGAGTTGGTCGTGGGTGTTGATGATCTCGGCCATCACACCCCCCACGCCGCGACGGGGACCTCTCCACCGGTGCCCTTCTCGATCTTCAGGGCCAGGGTGACGCTCACGCTCTTGCGCTCGCCGGCGAGCAGGCGCCGGAAGGCGGACTGGTCGATGCCGTTGTCGAACGCGAAGCGGTAGGGCGCCACGTCGTGCTTCTTGAGCCACGCCAGCGTGGCCGCGACGCCGGCGGTCGTGGCCCGCTTCTCGTCGAGGTCGGAGGAGTCCCGGGGGCTCCCGACCCACTGCACCTGTGCCTGCTCCATGTTCTTCTTCCTCTGCAGGCGTCGCCTGCGTTGCGTCGTTCGGGTCATTCGGGGACTTCCTTGAAGTAGAGGCCGTCGTCGCGCTGGTTGAACCTGAACTCGAGGCAGCCGTGGCAGAGGCGATCGAGCGTGCCGTCCGCGTTCTTTGCACTGCCGAACCAGTGCGAGCCGCACCGCGGGCAGGTGAACCGCGTGGGAGGCTGCAGGTGGCGCAGCTCGGGCTTCGGTGAGGCCCGGGCCGCCTCCAGCTGGACGCCCCGACCGCCGGGGAGAGCGGCCTTCTCTGTCAGTCGCAGCCCGCTGTCGGAGGGGAGCACGAGCAGTTGCGCACCCTCGGGGAGGAGCACGTGCAGGTCCCCGCGTTCGTCGAGCGTGACCGCGCGCATGCCGTTGCTCGAGAGCACGATCTCACCGCCCCTCTTCTCCAGTTTGCTCATGGTTTCCTCTTCTTGGCGCGCCGCTTCTGGCGCTTCTTCGTGCCACCCTTGACGGGGCGGCGGTTCGTTGGGGCGGGGTTCCTCGCGTAGCGAAGGAACGCGGACCTGCCGTCCTCCGGTGGCGCGGTCACGGCGTCGAACACGCTCCTGAGTAGGTCCAGCCACGGTGACAGGTTCGGGCTCAGGTCCAGGTGCACGCCGTGCTCCACGATCATGCGGCAGGCGATGACCGCGCTCGTGCGGGCCTCCTCGACGGGAGTGCCCGGGTGAGCGGCGCGGGCGATCAGGTTCCGGATCTTGTCGAGGGTCACTTGAGCCGGACCTTTCGAGTTCCTCGATGGGTTGTTTGCTTCGTCGTTGTTGGAGGGGCCCCCTCCAGGTACGGAGAGAACCGATACAGGGAGAAGAGACGACCGTTTTTGGTGGGCACTCGTGACACGCTCACTCTCACGTACCGCTGAGTGAAGTCGTTGGCTTCTGGCGATGCTGCTGCCTGTCGTAGCAATTCTTGAACGCGCAGCGCCCCGGGTCCGGTCCTGTAGTTGCTGGGTGGCACTCCGGACACCGCAGCCGCCCACTGTAGAAGGGTGGCTTCTGCAACAACGGGGATCGCGAGGCTTTGCCTCCAAACCACCCGTTCTCCGCCGGTCGTCGTCATTTCGCAGAAGAAGCTCTCCCCGAAACGAGTCTCTCGAACGTAGATTTTCTCTATCTTGCAAACGCCCTCGAAGCCGTCGGGTAAGAGTGTGGGGGAGTCTTGTTGAAGGGTCATTTGAACTTCTCGACGTTTTCGTTGAGGACTTTCCCGACTCCGTCAAAGACGACACGAGCGAAGAGACGGACGAGCGGGTGGTTCAAGAGGTAGGAGGCCATCCTAATAAGCTCAGCGTCTCTGGCCGCGGTACGTCGTCGCCGTCTCAGGGACTGTTTGCGGTGGCGGCTCACGGCCCGCCCCAGTCGCACTCGCTGCTGGTCAGGTGCGAGGCCGCGGCGCGCGTCGCGTCGCGGATCGCCGCGAGGAAGTGCTCGAGGTCCTCGGGCCGGCACCCGTGGTAGTCGCCGACCTCGAACTCGTGGCAGCCGCCCCACTTCACGTGCCCCTCAGCGCGCAGCGAGGCGAGCGAGAAGTCCCGGGTGACGCCGTCGTCGGAGACGAACACTTCGGGTGGCCCCTCTGTGTTCGCGACGGAGTAGAGTTTCCAGTTGACCCAGATCGTGGGTGCGCTCCAGCGCGCACAACTCCAGCCGGTGTCCTCCTCCCAGTCGAGCACGCAGATGAATCGCTGGTCCTCTTGCCCGAGCGTGAGTGCTTGTGTGGTCGTCATCTATAGGCCCTTCTTCAGGCGGACCTTGCGGGTCGGCCGAGTCTTCGGGGGTTCAGATGTCTGACGGTCCGAGAACAGGATCTTGCCGGTCGCTATCTGCGGGCATCGGGCGTCACTGACGGTCCACTTGTAGACGATGCGACCGCTTCGCCAGTGAGGCTTGATATGGTTGATCAGGTCTTCGTACGTTTTGAGAAGCGAGATGGGCAGCGAGGCGATGTGCACTGTCACCGGTTCGATCTGCGTGAACGACACCCTGGCGTTCGGGTATAGCTTGGTGACTTGCTCGTACTTGATGCGGTCGATCATCGCCTCCTCCAGATTCCCAGGTAGTCGTGCAGCCCGCGCCACTGGGGGATGTCCACCCTCTCGACCTCGTCCCAGTGTACGAGCTGGTCGGAGAACCCCGTGCAGCCGTCCTCGCCCTCGCCGACGAGCACGAGCGTGCTTCCGGCGTAGGCGCTCAGGCACTCGTCGACGAGCTCGCCGCCGAGCGGCGGCCAGCACAGGAGCACGAGCTCGGCGGACCCGAGGTCCTGGCGCAGTTCCCCGACCGGACCCTCGCGGTCACGCAGGAGCTTGGCCCAGTAGCCCGTCCCCGCCCCGACCTCGACGATCGGGCCCAGGTGCGCGAGCGCGTCGAGCGCCGCGTCGTTCGGGACGGCCCAGGCGTACTTCATGACGAGCCGGTCGCGCGACGTGTACTGCACCAGGACGTCGCCGCGCTGGCTCTCGTTGAACTCCGCGAGGTAGGGGTTCGCGAGCGCGGCGGGCTCGGCGGCGGTGGGCCCCAGGCGGACCTTGCGGGTCGGGCGGGGCTTGGGCGGGGGACTCGGGGCTGGGTGCGGACGTGCACGCGTCGCGATCATCCGGTCGACCGCGTTGGCCGCGACTAGTCCAATTGCCGTGCTGATGCCGGACTCGGGTGAGAGGCTCCCGGCAGAGCCCCACGCCTCGAACATCTGAGCGATTTGTGCCTGGATGCCTTCCTGTTCCAGGGGGTAGAGCCTCTGCGCGAACGTCGGTGCCCCAATACACTCCGAGCCGCTGGGCTCGCCGACGCCGGCGTCGTGCTCCGCGGTGGCGAGATCGGCGTCCAATATCGCAGCCAGTGCGCGGTCGGCGGGAGTACCTAGGGCTTGCGCGGCCATTTGCGCGGCTCGGTGCGCGTGGAAGGGATTGGCGGGTCGGGCCATCGCGGCTCGCTGCGCGTGGAAGGGATTGGCGGGTCGGGCCATCGCGGCTCGCTGCGTGTGGGGGCCGAGGAGACCGTCGGCGGGCACGCCCAGGGCCATTTGCGCGGCTTGCACGGCTTGGATGCTTGCGAGGTTCTGCACGTACCAGTGGCACGCAACTGTCGTTTCCGGTTCGCTCTCCAGGTGCAGGACGTCGCCCGGTGAGAGGGCTACTGAGAGGGGCACGTCGCGGGAGTGCATGCCATCCACTAGCCGCTCGCAGACGATCTCTGCCCTGTTACGGACGACTCGGAGTAATGCAGTCTGCGCGGGTTGGAGCACCACGTGCGTGACGACGCACGGTGCCGCGGTCCGGCACTCCCAACCGTTGATGCGGACGGGGGTCAGAGGCGTGACCGGTGACAGTTCTTCCACCTCCCAGACGCAGTCGATCTCTGCTGGCAACGCCGTCTCGACCTCGAGTATGTCCCCGGGCCCTATCCGGAGATTCAGGGATTGCACGTGCGGGGTGTTGGCCTGGAGAGTAGTTCCAGCGGGGAAGACGCGCCGGTTGTAGCTACGAAGAACGATTTGAAAAGGGGTCGAGACGTTTGACTCGATCTCGATGCCCGTCACGAGACATGGGGCCGTCGGCTCTACGCGCCGTTCGAGAATGCGGGTCACGGTCTCTTCCTGATGTTGGGTTGCGGGTGGTCGAAGTCCGGCAGGGTGATGGGTTGCCCGGCGTCGACCATGACGGAGCGCTCGCACTCCCGGACGCACCACTTGTTGAGCGGACCCTGGTGCGAGGTGCCCGAGGGCTTCCCCTGGTCGCCCTCTGTCGAGTCCGAGGGGAAGGGCGCCGTGCCCAGCTCGCCGTCGGACACGAACACGTAGTCGTCCGGGTTGTCGGAGAGCTGTTTCCGCGGCCGGCTGTCGCGCCCCCAAGCCTTGTCGCAGCGCCGGTCGCAGGCGACGTCGACTTGTTGGCCGCAGAAGGTGATGCGCTGGGGCGGTTTTGCACCGGCAATTTCCTGTGCGGGTGGTCGGTCGAACAGACAGATCTCCCCTTCGACGTACGGGTGCGGTCCCGTGGCGTCGGCCACGGCGATCGTCGTTACCTTTCGAGGTTCTACATACACGAGCCGGCCGCCCTCGACCGCGCCCTCGGCGCCGCAGCCGGCGGACAGGCAGCCCCAGTGGTCACCCTCCACGACGATGCGGCAGCGGGACGGGGGTGAGAACGGGTCGATCTCGGGCGCGTTTGGTTTCCCGCACGTGTGCTCGAAGGCCCGTGCCCGTGAACCTGGCGCGCCCGGGTGCTCGCTGCCGGTGTAGAACAGGGCCGCGCACGCGCCACAGGACAGGTCTACACCCACGTTCTTGCAGGCCTGGACGAGTTCTTCGAAGCTGTGGAGGCCCATCGAGTCCGTAGCAGCAGCCGGTTTCTTGTTCCAGTGCTCCGCCCGCTCCGGCTGCTCGAGCCGCCCGTCTCCGCGGATGACGCACACGAAGGCGTAGCCGTGGACGTGCTTGCCCTCCGGCACGATGCGCTGGAAGGCGCCGACCTGCGCCGGCTCGCCCTCGACGCGCAGCTCGGCAACACGCCAGGCCACGAGCTCTTCGACTTCCGCGTGACCGCAGGCTCTCGGCGTTGAGGAGGGTCTCGCACGCGATCGGGTCCGGTGCGTACCCCCTCAGCCCGCTCTCGTAGAGCTTCGGCAGGGGGCGACCCTCGGCGATGCGCTGGAGGAGCAGGGCCTCGTTGGCGTCGCAAAGCGACTCGATGACGGCGACGGTGGCGGCGAGGCCCGGGTCCGGCCGTCTCCGCCGCCACCACTCCGGGCACCGATCCTCGTGGTGGATCAGACTGCCGCACTCGGTGCAGGCGCGTTCTCTGTGGTCGCTCATGACTTCTTCTCCAGCACCGCGATGACGGTGCTCACGTCGGTGCCGCTCGCGCGGAAGCTCAGCTCGGGCAGTCGCTCGATCTTCGGGCCGAGCGCGCGGAACTCCGCGTAGCGCCGGTCCTGGCGGAACTCGACGCCGGCGGACATGATCGAGACCAGGCGCCCGCCGGGTTTCAGGAACTCGAGCGCGTGCGTGACGTGGTCGACGTCCTGTCCGCGGGCGAAGGGCGGGTTCATCACGACGCGGTCGAAGCTCGTGCGCACGCCGAGGGCCTCGGCGCGTTGCGCGAGGAAGTCCCCGGTGACCACGGTCGCTTTCGGGAACCTCTGGCGGAGTCCGTCGGCGAGGGCGGGCTGGACCTCGACGCACGAGAGCGAGAGCTCCGTCGTGCGGCGCAGGCACGCCTCCACGAGCGCGCCCGTGCCGGCGCTCGGTTCGAGCACGCGCATGCCGTCCCGCAACCCCGCGAGGTTCGCCACGACGTCCGCCACGTCCGGCGGCGTCACGAAGAAGCCGAACTCGTCTTTGGGGTGGGTGTAGCCGCCGGTCACGATGGCGTCGTCGAGTGCCGTCGCGGGGTCGCTGGCGAACACGTGGGCCTTCGCCCTGCGGTCCCACTTGCCGCCGAGGGCCTCGAGCACCTTGTTGACCCGGAGGTAGAGCTTCCGGTCGAGCTGCCCTTGCGGCAGGAACACGAGCGTCCCCGCCACGGAGCAGTCGGAGAGCACGGTCAGGACGTCTCGGTCGATGTTGGTGGTCACGGCTGCTTGCCCTCGAAGACGTGGAAGACGAGCCCGTGGGACTCGAGCTGGAACGTGCCGACGTACCGGCCGAGGCTCGGGCGCTCTGCATAGGGGGACGGCAGGGTCTCTTGGGGCATCCCGTGCCCCGTCTCGACGACGTAGAAGTGCCGCTTGACCTTCGGCGCCTCCGTGTCGAGTCGGACCCACATGCACGGGACGCCCCGCTGTACCTGGACGCAGAGCGGTTCGGCGTTGCGGGGCAGGTCGAAGGCGCAGTGGTGGGGCACCAAGCCTGCGTCGCTCTTGATCTCGAACTTGTGAACGGTGATCACGCTTCTACCCTCTCTTTCTTGAGGAACCCGGTCATGCGACCGAGGTCCAGTGTCCCGGTCTCCCTCAGCTCGCCGAGCTTCGGCGGGGCACCTTCGGCGCGGACGACGGGGATCGCCCAGCCCATCGACCCGACGACGTGCTCGAGGCTGATGAAGACGATCTCCTCTCGGTTCTCGGCCTCGCTCGGGGGCGTGCTCAGGTCGGTGAAATTGCCGACTTCCTCGTACTCGGCGCTCCACGCTTCGGCGACGTTGACGATCGCGAGGGCCTCGGTCTTCTCGCACATCTGCCGCAGGACATCGTTCGCGATGTCCTTGCCGAACCCGCCCATCAGCGCGCCGAGGCTGATGAGTAGGAACGTGGGCCGCGGGAACGGCGCGCGGGTGTCCGGGTGCCTCCGCGCCAGGACGAAGGTCACGGCGTCGACGCGGCCGGTCTCGGCGAAGAGGGCGCGGGCGCGCTTCTCGCACTGGTCCACGAACAGGCGCGCGTACTCGAAGCTCTGGGGGTCGGGGGTGGTCACGGCGCTCTCCAGGGTTGTCGCACGCCGATCAGCGCGGCTAGGACCATGGCGAGCAGCCAGGATTGCCAGCCGGGAAAATGGTGGACCAACCACATGGCCTGCGTGCCGCCGAGCAAGCCAGCGAGGAGGTGTTTGTTGAAGATCTTGTTCACGATGGTCATTTCGGGATTCTCCGGCGTGGTCGGGGCAGTAGATGCTCCCCAAAGTCGAGCTCCCAGTCAGGAGGCATGTCCGGGACGGGCCAGCAGATCTCGACGCCGCCACCGGCCACGACGCGAGCACTCACGTCGTCGGCGGAGAACGAGACCTCGTAGGACCGGTGGCATCCAGTGCGCGTGCACTGTTGAGTGGCTCTGATCTTCATGGTCCCTCAGGCGCTGATCGCGACGCGCGCCCGGATCTCCCGTCATGGTGCGGTAGCCGCCTCTCGTCCGAGCTTGGGGTAAGGGAGGGACACGGGCAGCGCGCGGCGGTGCCGGCGCTGGAGGATCCAGGCGTACTTGTGGTTGCCCGGGTGCTGGACGGACCGCGTGAGCTTGGGCAGCCACGTGTCGAGCCACGCGCGCGGGTCTTCGTCGTCGCGCAGAGGACTCGCTCCGTGAGCCACGAGCTTCTCCGCGGCGTAGTGCGAGCCCTTCTCACGGGCGACGATTTTCGCAAGCGTGCGGCGGTGCAGCGTCGTCGCGTCGGGAAGCAAGAGCAGTTTCTCGGCTCGAGCCCGGCCGAGGTACACAGCGTTGCTCGCCTGGTAGATAGTCCCGACGTGCCCGGGGAAGACGCGCCGGCCGCCCTCCGTCGCGCGGGGGAATGGGTCGCTGAAGCTCACGACGCCGAGCGCGCCCAGGGTCCGGAGCTGCTCGAAGCACCTTGCGATGAACCACGTCTCCCCGTTCCCGGGGACGTCGTCGAGGAGCACGAAGCGTCCCAGTTCGTAGCTTTCGGTGGGAGTCCCAGGGAAGATCGCCAGGGTGGCGTTGTTGCTGGGTTGCGAGAAGATGGCCACGCCTACGAGAGCCCCGTGACGGTAGAGGCCGAAGCGCTCGCGCGCGGCGGGGTACGTCGAACTGTAGTGGTGAAAGATCACGAAGCCCTTCGCGGTGGTGTCGTCGTCGATACGCGCGACCTCGTAGTCTGCCGTGCGGATGGGTTCGCCCGCGGGGCGGGAGCTGGACTGGTGGTCGCGCCAGCGCTGGTTCATCACGTTATCCTCCGGTTGCAGAGGTCGCCCTCGTTCGCCTCGTAGTCGATGTGCATGCACTGATCGCAGCGCGCGTAGCGCTTGTCGGGTCCGTTCCTGTAGGTGCCCTTGCAGAGGACGACGCGACGACGCGCGGCGATCTCTCGGTCGATCCGCTCTCGGATGACGCGACTTCCCCGGTTGTAGGCCGCGGCGCCCATCAGGTGACCTTGAGCACGAGGTAGGAGACCCCGGCGCGCTGCATGTCGACGTAGACGGTCTCCTGTCGCAGCTCGCGGACGAACGTCTCGGCCAGCTCGACCATCTGGCTCTCGAACACGGAGGCCCGCTTGAAAAAGACCCGTCGCCAGAAGCCCGGGGGCTGAGCGAAGTCGAAGATCACGACCTGCACGCTGTCTTCGTCCACGATGTTCTGCGAGTTGTCCGTGTAGACCCCGCGCTGCAGCAGGAAGGACGAGTCCTGTGCTGCGCCCTGCTTGACGCGGACGCGCTTGGTGATCCGGACTACGTCGTCGATCGTCCAGGTCGCCTCTTGGCCGACGCTCAGCCCGACGAAGAGGCGCGCCGTCACGGGGATGGCGGGTGTCCGCTCGACCGGGTTGTAGCTCAGCAGGGGGGCCGAACCGATCTCGATGACGGGCCCGTCGGGGCGGAACGTGACGCCCTGGTGGTGGAAGCGACGGAGGTCGACGGGTAGCACGTTGGAGGTTTTCTTGGTCACGTTGGTTCTCCTTGTTCGTCCACGGCCACGGTCACGCCGTGGTTTCGGGCCCATTCTCGCACGTGCTTGGCCACGTCGTGGTTCGGCACGGCGCGCCACGGCTTCGGGTGCTTGCCCGGGCGCTGCTCGACGAGCAGGGTCGAGTGCTCGCTCGCGGGTTTCGCGACCAGCGCGACGCCCGCGGCGAGGACCAGGGTTCGGGTCACGGGAGGTCTCGCACCCACTTGTCGTGGGTCCTGACGTATTCGTCTCGCCAGGTGTTGCTAGTGACGCGAAAAGCCTCTTCTTCGGCGTCGCTCACGTCGCCCTCGGGAAATTTGAGGGGGCAGTCGTGCTCGAAGGTCGTAGCGCGGTGTGCACCTCTGTGGATCACGAAGCGCCCCCGCGAGGGGTACTCCTCCCCGAACGACACGGCGAACGCGAGTGTCGGCCAGTTCTTCGACAGGGTCTCGAAGAACTTGTTACCGGGACCCCACGGCGTCGTGAACGTGTAGGTCGCGCGGCCGTCGACGTGCTCGACGAGCACGCTGTCGTGGCAGCCCCACTTGATGCCCCAGAGGTCGTGTTCGTACTGGTGACCCTGCGGAGCACCTGCGCGTTCGGTCTCGGGGTCGTGGTACACAAGAGCCAGACCCTCGGCGGGGATCGGCACGAGCCGATGGAAGGAGAACGTTTCCACGCGCGGGGGCACGTCGGGGTCGCGCCCCTCCCGCTTCGCCCACTCGCGTTCCCGTTCGGACACGGCGAATTGGTGGACGGGGCCGTGCGCCTTGTCGACGAACGCGGCGACGTCTTCTTTGGGTCCCAATACGGTCAGTCTGTTCTCACACCAGTTAGGCATTCTCTTCCTTTCGTATACGTTCGGAGAGTCTCTCGACCTCGCCCAGTGTCATCTCGTAGACGCCCGTCCACGGGTAGGCCTTCTTCGCGCGTTCAAAGTCGCGGGGCTCGCACGTGCCGATGACGAGCGCGGGCTTCGCCGGCATGCGGACGCCGGGCCGGGCGACGCAGACCTCGCCGTCGCGGACGGCGAGCGCGAGCTGGCGCAGCGCCTCGCGTCGGAACTCGGCGACCTCGTCCAGGAGTAGGCACCCGCCGTGCGCGAGCGAGACCTCGCCGGGACGGACGCGCTCGCCACCGCCGAGCAGACCGGTCTCGCTCACGGTGTGGTGGGGGGCGCGGAAGGGCACGTGGAAGTCGCCCCAGAGGCCGGCGGCGCTGTAGACGGTGAGGATCTCGCGCTGGACGGTGACGGGCGGCGCTGGCAGGGTCGCGGCGACGGCGCGGGCCATTCGGTTCTTGCCACCTGTCCCGACGAGCAGGATCGCGTTCCCGAGCTTCGCGAGGTCGGGCAGGGGTTTGACGACGTCGACCTCAGGGAGCGGCGCGATCACGAGACCGAGAGGGCGAACCCACAGGAGCCGGTTCCGGAGCCAGTCGACGACCTGTGAGAGGGACGTCGCCGCGAGCACTTCCTGTGCCACGCTTCGGACCTGCGCCTCCTCGAGCTGACATTCCGGGACGACAGCTTTGTCCGCGTCGTTGTTTTGAAGCATGACGTAGAGCCCGCGCACCGGGCGGAGGCGCCCGTCGAGGGCGAGCTCGCCCAGGAGCAGGGGCTTCGGTGCGCTCTCGCCGAGCACCCCCATGACGTCGAGCGCCGCCACGGCGACGGCCAGGTCCGCGGCAGGACACGAACCGTTCGCGCCCGAGACCGTGACGCGGACTCTGCACTCTCGCGTCTTGAGCCCCTCCAGTCGACTGAGCGCGGAGTGGACCCGCACGCGGGCTTCGCGCGCGGCGGCGTCGCTCAGGCCGTGGACCTCGAACTTGTCCGAGGGCTCGGCGCGCACCGTGACGGGGTGCGCGGTCACACAGCGGAGGGTCATGCTGTGGTGGGTCACGTGGTGGGTCACGTGGTGGGTCACGTGGTGGGTCATCGCGGCCTCTTCGGGTTGGTGCTGGTAGCAAGGTCGCGAGCAGCTCTTGCTTGTCGTCGAAGAATCAAAGCCAGCGAATCTGCTTCTTTCGGCGACAGCACCAGAACGCAGGACACGAGCTGAGGATTAGCAGCCATTAGGGTCACATTGGCCCCGAAGAGACTGGGCCCAACGTGGATTCCAGACGTTTGAATAGCGCAGAATTCCGCAACCCCTGGGGAGCACTTCAGTGTCAACGTTTCGCCGCGAACTGGTTTGGTCGTCATCGCATCCTCTCAATCTTGAGTGCCAGGCAGGGCGTCAACGGTTTTTCAACGAGCCGGGTCTTGGTCCCGCGGCGTTTCTCCGCGAGGTCCACGACGCGCCCGGCGCGCGGGTTGTCCTCGGCCGCGTCCCAGAACACGCGCGGGCCGTACTTCTCGCGGATGGCCAGCGTCCGGGCGTCGCCGGGGGTCTCGGCCGCGACGAGCTCGCGGTGAACGACGCGCCCGGCGCGGGTTTGGAGCGTGACCTTGAAGCGGGTCACGGTAGAACCCCGCCGACAAGGGGATGGTCCGGGCACGGGCTACGCTTCTGGCAGACATGGCATGTGCTGCACGTCTCGGGCGACATGCAGTCATCGTTGCACGAGCAGCGCTGGTCGAAACTCACGGGCTCGTCGGTCTTGCTCGCCGTGATCTTGTAGCAGGGCGCAGCGCAGACCTTGGCCTTCGCCTCGTCGCGCGTCGCCGCGCAGACTACGGTCTTGGTCTTGCCGAAGGGGCGCGGCGGTTCCCAGCCTAGGCGCGTGTAGCGGACGAGCCAGTGGGTCACGGTAGTCCCGCCTCTCTGCGCGCGGTCGCGAGGGTCCCGTCGTTGCGGTACGCCTGCCAGCAGCCGAGGCTCGGCGCCCAGCGGAAGCCCGAGCGCTTGAGCCGGGTCCGGACGTCGGCGGCGGGCTTGCCGGGGAAGAAGAGCCGGACGCGGTTGTCCGCGGGGCAGTCCTCCAGGCGCGCGCTCGAGCCCTCGACCTCGGCGGCGGGCGCGGCGTGGTCGCGCTCGAGCGCGGTGAGGCGCTCCCTCATGCGGCGGATGTTCGCCCCGTTGTTCGTCGTCTGGAAGTCGGCGAATCCGACGCGGCCCAGGAAGTCGGGTTCGAGGGACGTCCGCGCGAGTGCGGGGGACAGGCCGAGCGCGACGAGCGCGGCGACCTGCGCGTCGGGTCCCGCCTTGGCGTGCTTGCGGATCGCGGCGTTCGCGGCCTTCATGCGGGCCTGCACCGCCTCAGCCTCGGCGATCTTCGCCCTCAGCCGCTCGACCGCGTCGGAGTCGCCCGACATGATCGGCCGGTCCTCGGGGCGCAGGGCCTTGCGGATCGCGGCGAGCGCGCGGGTCCGGAAGTCCACGAGCTCGTCCCGGCGCTTGTCGGCCGTCGCGCCGCGCTTCTGCATGCGCCGGGTCGGGAAGTTGGACGGCCCCGCGATCATGGTCGAGAGGCACGCGCCCCTCGCGCCGAGGTACGCGAGCGTGCGCCGGCGGTAGCCCTGCCGGTAGCGCTCGAACTCGGTCGCGAGCGTCGCGCGCTTCTCGTCCGTGTCGGCGAGCTTGCCGAGCGCGGCCAGGTCCGTGGCGAGCGTCGAGGCGTAGCCCTCGCGTTCTTGCTGCGCGCGCTCCTCGGGCACGAACGACGTGCCGGAGTGGGCGGTGCGGGCGACGGATTCGGGGATGTCGGTTGCGAAGTCAATCTGGTTCATGTTTTCCTTCTCCCTTCGCCGGCAGGAGCCGGGTCGCGCCGTCCTCGATGCTCCGCGCGATGGACTCGCCCATGGTCGAGCCGTCCTTGAGCACGAGCGCGGCGAGAAATTCATCGTCGAACGTGGTTAGCCCCAGCTCGATGGACTCGAGCTTGGCCTTGAGCAGGAGCACGAGGGCGCGCCAGCGCTGGCGTTCTTCGCGCTCGACCGCCTTGCGCAGGGCGGCCGGGGCCTTGCGCGCTCGTGGGCGAGCCGCGACCTCTGCGGTCGTCGGTAGGGGCACGGCCAGGCGGGCCACGCGCCCGTGGATCTCGAACTGGACCGCGGCGCGTCCGGGCTCCCAGGCGTCGGCGACGCGGGTCGCGCCGTGTTTGCGGAGTAGCCGGTGGACCTCGACGCGCGAGCGGTCCACGTTGACGGTCGTGTTCTGGGCGTAGCGCGTGGTCATGATACCCTCGTGGCTTGGTCGATGATTCGGTCGATGTCGAGCTTCTGCCAGCGCTTCTCGTCAGCGTCGCGGGCGGGTTCCCGCAGCTTGGCGATCAGCTCGTGAAGCAGCTCGTGCGAGCGGACCTCCTCGTCGAAGTCGCTCTTGTCGGCGCGCTTGTCGTCGCACGCTTTGCAGTAGAAGTTGACGGCTGGCTCCCGTCGACCGCCCAGTACGCGGAGCTGGTTGCACTGGTCGCACTCCTGGACCTTGTGCGCGTGGCCGCACTTCTCGCACGGCTCGCTCGCTTCTTTCATGGCGTTGAGCTTGGTCTCTAGGTCGTTCCGCTCCTGCCGAAGCCGAGCGTTCTGCGATTGCAGCTCCTGGATCTGCAGCTCCAGGTGGGCCTTGGTCCCCTTGCGTGGGTAGGTCATGGTCGTATCTCCCAGAGGTGGGCGCAGGCGTTGCACTGGCGTTGGTACGCGCCGCCCGTGTCGACGTCGGCGCGGACGGTGCGGGTGTTGGGTGACTCGCAGGCCGGGCAGAAGCGCTCGGCCATGACTCGGTCCCGCAGGGCGCGGACGCGGGCCACGAGCAGGGGCGCGAGCCAGGCCTTGACGTCGGCGTGCTCGTGTTGCGCCGCGAGGGCGTAGGCGCGGGTCGGGCTGGCCCCGCAGATCAGGGCCAGCCGCTCGACGTCGGCGGGGGTCACGGTCCGCCCTCGACACAGGAGAAGACCGCCGTTACGTCATGCTCGCCGCTGGCGGTGCCCCACTCGCCGGTGCGCTGCCAGGTGTCCCCGTAGCGTCGGGCGAGAGCCTTGGAAATCGTGGCGTCGTTGGGTGAGGCGTCGCCGTACATAGACACGCGCACGGCGTCGTGGTCCGTTTCCGGTTCGCGCTTGTGTTTCGCGTCCGTGCCAGCGAGTGGTCGCCACTCGAAGGACGGGGCTCGGTACTCCCTGACCTCGACGATGTCGTGGTGCTCGCCGCAGTCGTTGCACCACGCGCTGCCGTCGTAGTTCCATTCCCCAAACTCCCCGTTGACCTCTTCCGTGTTTGGGTCGGCCCAGAAGGCGTGCTCGACGTTCGCGTCGCCGCAGACTGAGCACACGTAGGTGGGCGTGTACTCGGGGTCGAGCGGGACCCCGAGCGCGAGCAGGGAGAGGCGGAAGTCCACGTCGAAGGTCTGCTCCAAGAGGTCGATGAGCTGCGCCTTGAGGACCAGGACGGCGCCGAGCTGGTGCAGGGTGACGGGCTCGCGCGGCGGTTGGCAGGCGGCGCGCCGCGCGTTGACCCGGTCGAGCAGGGCCTGGAAGGTGGGGGCGGGCGCGGTCACGGCTGCCTCTCCTCGATCGCGACGCGGTAGAAGCGGCCGGTGGACAGGGCCTCGCGGCAGGCGCGCTCGGCCTCGGCGCGGGACGCGAAGGGGCCGGAGTCGTGACGTCTGCCGAGGGTCTGGCCCTCGGGGCCGAACGGGTAGCAGGTGACGTGGAAGGCTTTTTCTTCGTCCTCGCAGAACGCGAGCGCGAGCTTCGCTAGGTCGTTGGCTTCGTCCTGATCGATACCGTTTCCGTCTTCGTCCTCGTAGCAATCTCGGATCTTCACGGCTAGGGCGAGGATCGCGGTCCGGGTGTCTTTGCGTTGTTGCTGGTTCACGGGGTCTCTCTTTTCTGCGGCCAGTGAGGCACGCCCCCCGACCGGGACCGATGTCCCGGGCCGGGAGCGGGCGACTCACGCGGTAGCTTGCTCGGGTTCCTCCAGGCTCGCCGTAGTCTCGACGATGCGGTCCCAGTCGCGACGCACGAGCAGCGTCGCGAGCACGCTCTCCCAGGCGCCGGCCTCGACGGGCTGCCAGGGCGCGTCGGGGTCGTAGTCGGCGGACGCGCCGACGGAGTCGATGCGGATCGCCTCCGAGATCGCGAGCCAGATCTCCCGGCGCTCGGGGACGAGCCCCGCGGGTCCGGAGAAGGTCGCCCCCTCGGGCAGGCCGAGTGAGCCGGCGCCGAGGCGGAGGCACGTCAGGGCCGCTCGGGCCTGGTGGTCGTCGGCGGTGACGAGCGCGAGCGTAGCGAGGGCGAGGGCGTTTCGGGCGGTTTTCATTCGATTTTCTCCTCTTTCGACGTTTTTCGGGTTTTTTTCAGGCGTTTTCGGTCTCGATGCTCGGTGCGGCGACGCGGACCTGTCGGGACTTGCGTTGTTTCGTGACTCGCGGGGCCCCGAGCGCGGCGCGGAGCGTGTCCTCACGCTGGGCCAGGCGAGCCTCGCGCGGGCGGATCACGAGCTCGCGCAGCTTCTCGATCTCTGCCGCGACGTCTGCCTGTGCGGCGGCTAGGGTGTCGGACCAGAGGGCGAGGCAGTAGGCGCGGTTACGCTTGCGCGTCATCCTGCCGCCATCGTTGCGGCGCAGCCCGTAGCTGCCCCAGTTGGGGTGGAGTTCACTGCCGAAACAGACGTGCCCGGAGATCAGCGGTGTCGCAATCGCCGTGGCGTCGGTGTCCTTGTCGGGACTCGCGCCCGGGAGGTGCAGCGTCGCCGTGCACGTGACCCAGTCGGTCTGCTCGGGCCAGTCCGCACCCGACCTGGGGGCGTCCGTCAGGCTCGCCGTGTAGATGACCAGCGCGGGCGGGAGGCCCAGGCCCAGCTCGTGCTCTTCGGACAGGGGCTCGGGTAGGGTGATCATGTTTTCGGGTTTTCCTTTCGTGCGTCACTAGGACGCGGGCGCGCCCCCGGCGTGCCAAGCCGGGCGTGGGTCAGGCGACGGGCGCGCGGAGGTCCCGTTTTCGCGGGACCGCTGCATGGGAGTGCCTCCTTTCACTAGGCCGTCACGACGGCCTGACGTGATTCTAGCGCCCGTAACGAACGCAGAGACGTCCGAGGTAGATCTCGAAGTACACGATCGGCCAGTGGGGGCCGCCGGAGGTTCGATCGAAGTGTAGTTTTCGCCCGTCGTGGCTCAGCTGCCAGTGGCGCCACTGGATGTCGAAGTACGTTTCCATTTACGACGCCTCGGGGCTCGCCGCGCTCGGCGCCAAGCGGACCTTGCGGCTCGGGCGGTCGACGATCATGCCGTCGAGTGCGGCCGACACGTCGGCCATCCGCGCGGCGACTTGGCCGCGCAGGCCCTCGCTCGAGCGGAGCGCGGGCGCGTCGACGCCGTCGATCGTGGCGCGGGCCCGCTCCACGAGCGTCGCCAGCTGGCGATCGTCGCACACGTTGAGCCCGGCGAAGCCGTCGAGGAAGTCTTTCAGGTTGCCCACGAGCGACTCGCGGAACACGCGCGGCTTGCCGTCGTCGGTCGGGGCGAGGCGCTCGACCACGTGGTCGACGCACGCCGCGAACCGGGTGCGCAGCTCCGTGACGGCGCCCTCGGCGGCCTCGGCCATCAGTCGCTGGAACTTCTCGCGCTCCTGGGCGACGAGCTTGGGGTTGACCAGTTGCGCCTCGCTCGCGGGGGCGAGCGAGAGGAATCGCCACGAGAACGAGAACCGGCGGCGGATCTCCACGGGGTAGTCGGTCTCGGAGTATAGGGACCCGAGCCGGGCGCGCGCGGCCTCGCGGAGTACGGCGTAGTCGCTCGCGAAGGCGTCGGTGGCCTCCTCGTACTTCGCGCGGTACTCGGCCAGCTTGGCGTCGATCCGCTCGATCTGATTGGACGGCACGAAGACGGCGCCGTCGAGCGGGAAGGGCAGGCTCTGCGTCGCGAGCCACGCGCGGGCCTCGCCGCGGATCGACTCGACGGAGCGCAGGGATTCGCCGTCGACGAGCCGCTTGCTCGCGTTGACGTACGCGGGGTCGATGTCCGCGTGGTCCCCGTTGAGCAGCGCCTTGCTGCTCACCTTGGCGCGCGCCGTCCACGCGCTGGTTTCCAGTTGCACGAGGCAGCCTTTGGAGAAGAGGTCGCTTGACATGGTTGTTTCCTTTTTTCGGGGATCTGGTTGATCTGCCCGGGGTCGGGGGCCACGCGCTCGTGGTCCCCGCACCCTGGCGGCTCAGCCGAGCCAATTTTCGAGCCACGCGACCTCAGCCGCGAGGGCCTCGGAGCGCTTCGCGAACGGGCCGAGCACCGGCCCGGAAACTGGGGAGAGATCGGCGGTCCACTGACCGTCCGGGGTCGGCTCGACGTGCGACGCGCGCGAGCAAGCGACGCGCCCGATCTCGCCGAGGTCGATCGCCTCCGTGTAGACCGTGGTCGCGGTCCCGTCCGGGTCGACGCGGAGGATCACGACCGCCCCCCTTGCCTGACGCGGTCGGTCTCGGTCACTTGCTCGTGGTACTCGGGCAGCGCGCGATCCTCGACGGTCGCGCCGAGCGCGTCCCGGATCGCCTTGGTGGCGTCCCTGCAGCTCCGGCCGTGCCCGCCCTTGACGCGCGTCGTGACCGTGCCGTCCGGCGCGATCACGATCTCCAGGTCGAGCGGCGCGCTCACGACGCCCTCACGTGGAGCACGACGGAGCCGTCCGCCTGCGCGGTCTCGGTCACGGCGTAGCCCTGGCGGCGCGCGGCGCGCGTCGCGGCCTCGACGCCGTAGGCCTGGACGAGCCGGCCCGCGCCCGCGCCTAGGACCTGTTCTAGGCCACCGCGCTCGTAGGAGTCCCACAGGAGCGCGTAGCCCGGGCGCCCGTCCCGGCGTGCGGTCACGCCGATCTCGTAGCGCGCGCCGGGCACGCGCACCGCGTGCTCGCAGTGCCCGAGGTCCTCGACGCCGAAGCCGACCGGCAACGGGTAGTCGTCGACGCTCCGGCCATACCAGGCGTAGGTGGTCTGCTCGCGCACGAACGTGCACCCGACGCGCCGGCAAGCGGCGTCGAGCGCGTCCAGGTCCCTCACTTCGATCTCGATCTTCGCGATGTGGCTCATGGTTGATCTCTCCTCTTGCGCCAGTGGGGCGCGGGTCGGGGTCCGAGCCGGCGCTCAGGCCCCGAGCCTCGCTCAATTGGCTCCGCTCCGCACGCGGCGCGCTCGGGTGGGCGCCTCGGCGGGCGCGCTGGCTGGCACGCACCGGCCCGCTGCCCAGGTTCGCAGGCCCTGGACCTCCTCGCCGCGCGAACGCGACAAGGGCACGACGTAGCTCGCGGCCTCGGCGACCATGACGCCGAGCATGTCGGCGAGCCGGCACAGGCACCGGATCTCGGCGCCCGTCCAGCCGTCCGTGAGTTGGGAAACGATGGGCTCGAACGGCTCGCCCACGCCGTAGGCCTTGGCGTGGATCGCGTAGATTGCCGCGCGTTCTTGGACGCTCGGGAGGTCGACGAAGAAATTTGCGTCCCAGCGCTCGGCGCGGGTCATCTCGGGTGGCAAACTCAAGACGTCGTTGCACGTCGCGATCACGTAAGCGCCGCCAGCTTTGCGATCAGAAAGCCACTTCAGCACGGTGCCCGTCGTGCGCTGAGTCGTGCCGGAGTCGCCGCTGCCTCCCCGCATGCCGGCGAACATCTTTTCGGTTTCGTCGAGCAGCACGACACAACGGCCCGCCGCGTCGATCGCGCTGATTGCGCGCCGTGCCGCTGCTTCCGACTCGCCGACGAGCGAGCCGAAGAGGCGTGCCACGTCCCACAAGTAGACCGGGAGCCCGACCTCGGCGCCGAGCGCGTGAGCGAACGCCGTTTTTCCGCCGCCAGCGATGCCTAGGAGCATGATCCCTCGCGCCTTGAGCGAGCGAGCGGAGCGCCCGGCGAAAGCCTTGAGCTTTTCGAGCCCGCCGAGGGTGTCAAAACCACCCTCGCCCTGTGCGAGCTCTAGCGCGCCGCCGCTCGCGGCCTTGATCGTCGCCGCGGTCTCGGCCCACACGTCGTGGGCCTCGACGCGCCCGCCGTCGCGTACGGCAGCGAGCGCCACGACGTTCTCAGCCTCGCCCGCGGTCAGGCCTCGGAGCGCCTCACCGACGGCGGCCGGGTCGGGGACCGCGATCCCCTCGTTTTCTGCCGCGACGCGCTCGGCGACGGCGCGCAGCTCGCCCGCGGTCGGCAGGGCCTGCTCGACCACGCACACGACGCGTTCTAGTTCGACGGGCGGGCGCGTCCCGGGCGGGACGAGCACCACGAGCATGCGCTGCGTGGCCTTCCACTCGCGCGAGCCGGTCAGGATCGCCTGCTGGACCTCGGGCGAGGTCACGAGACGGTGGAGCAGCGACGCGACGAGCACGCAGGGCTCGGGCGCGGCCTTGCCGAGCCAGCTGAGCGCCTCGACGGGGTCGCCCGTGCTGCCGGCGACCTTGCGGCCCTGCGGGTCGAGCACGCCGCGCAGTAGGTCCCACGTGTAGGCGGGGACCTGCTCGGCGGCCAGCTCGGCCGCGAGGTCGGCGGTAGCCCTGTCGGGCTCCGCGGTCTCGAGCCAGAGTGCCGGGAAGCCGGCGCGGTGATATGGGGCGAAGTGCATGGGTCTCTCCTTGCTGACGTGCAGCGTGCGCCCCGTGAACGGGTCACGGGGCGACCGCCGAGCGTGAGTCAGGGCTTGGGTGCGGTCCAGACGGACCGCGCGACGCGGGGGCCTGAGCGGGTCAGGCAGACGTGCTCCCCGCGAGCCTCGGCAGGCGTCCAGGGGCCGGATCGCTTCGTGTCGGGGTGCTTGGGGGCCTTGCGGTGCCAGCACTCGTGCTCGGCGCCGCAGCACTCGCAGTGCCCGAGCCCGAGCTTGGCAAGCTCGGCAAGCTCGGCCGCGTTGACGCGCGGCGCGCGGTGACCGGAGAGCGTCCGGAGCGTGAAGCGCAGGGATGCCCCGGCGCAGCGCCCGCACGTGATCCGACCGTTGTCGTCCCAGTAGAGGGCGTCGTCCTTCGCGCGCGGCTTGGGGTTCGGGGTTTTCATGCGTGTTTCTCCTCGCTGACTTGCAGCCCTCCGGGCGGTATCTCTCGATTCCGCCCGGTTCGGCTGAACGTGAGCCGGGTTAGTGGGTTGGTCTTCCGGTGCGTGCTCGGCGAGTGGTGGGGCTCCCGTGCCCGGTCACGAGCGCAGCTGCCCTCTCCGTCCGTCCGCGCCTTGGTCTGGCTCGGCCCCTGAGCTGCGCAGCGCCTCTCACGCGGCGCGCAGCGGGTCTCGGTCCGGTCTCTCGACTACTGAGCGTCTCTGATCGTCCGTGCCGCTCCGTCGGCCCTCCCGGCGCGCCTGGCGGCGCACGGGGTAGGGCGAGCCTCTCGACGGTCCGGGAGCGGCGCCAGCGTGCTAGCGCTGGCCTGGCGCACGGGCCCTTACGGGCCATTCCGCGTGTGGGTGTCCGCACCTACGCGATCTGAGCGCACCGGCCCCCGCTGGTGTGCGGCGGGGGCGACGGGGTTGCGGTGAGGGTTGCCCGTCCCTCGTTTTCCTCCCCGCTCCGTCTTCCGGGCGGCTGGCGGGGGGCCGGTGTCCTCCCGGCACACGCGCGGGCCGTGTCCGGGGTCGGTCGGGGATTGTCAAGTAGCGCCGGGTTTCCCCGGGCCCCCCGGTCAGCGCCAGGGGGCAAGGTCAATCGTAAGTCGTCACTTTCGCCCGGTCAAGTCACCCGGCGAAAAAACCGGGTGAAAAAGATCGGCGCGTCGCGTCAAGGAGGGTCGGCTCGGGTCGGCCCCTTGGGCAAGATTGGCCCCAAATGACATTGACGGTCCCGTCCGATCGTGCTCCCGAACCCCCCTAGGGCGGGGTCGAATTTTGGCCCCAAATGACATTGACTTTTGCCTAGGGCCCATTCTCGGCCCCCCAGCGGACGCGGTAGGGCCGCACTGGGGACCCGGGGGCGGCCCCTAAAATGGCCCTTGCGGTGACCGATCCAGCCGTGTTATACGGGCCTGCATGGCAAGCCCTGATCTGACCGCCGTGGACGCGGTCGAGCGCGTACTGGAAGAGCTGGATTTCTGTTGCAAGAAAGCGAAGTGCCCGCGGGTGCAGGTGCTCTCGAGCGGCGACGTGCTGTTTCGCGACGACGACGCGGGCGCCGTGCCCGTGCGCCTGACCGCCGAGCAGGTGTCGCAGTTGCACGAGCTGCTGAATCGCCGGGGTTATTGACCCTTGAATCCAACAGCCGCGCGGGGCTTCCAATACTGCGACCCACCACCGCAGGAACGTGAGATCAAAGCCGCGTGGGGCTTCCAATACTGCGACAGCTGCGAGGCCTGTTCGGCGGTAGCTATTTGACCACAACTGCTCTGAAGCAAACAGCTTTTCGCCTGTCGGCGGAGGAACTGTACTTGCTCGATCTGCTGTGCCGGCGCTATAACTTGCAGTCGCGCACGGCTGCTTTGCGCTTCGTGCTGCGCTGGTGGAGAGCGAAGGTGGACACGTGAGCTATTCCCTGATCGTGCTGTTTTCCGCTGCTATCACGGTGGTCTTCACGCGGGGCAGCATCTTCGATCCGCTGCGACAGCACGGCCCGGAGCTCTGGCGGGACCTCGTGAAGTGCCCGCTCTGCTCCGGGGTGTGGGTCGGCGGCCTCGCCGCGGTGCTCTGCCTGGATCTGTACGCGCTTCCGCTGCGTTACGCGCCGTTCCTCGTGCTGGGCCTGGGCTCGCTGTCGGGCTGCGCCGCCCTGCTGTTCGTGCGCGTCTGGGACGCGCTCGAGAGCTTCGCCGCGCTGCTCGAGCTCGAGGCCGAGGGGCGGAAGCGTTGGGAAGAGCTGCAGTCGCAGTATTGGAAGCCCCGCGCGGCTGTAGATGTTCATAGCACGCAGCAGGACTCCGTGCAGTCGCGTTCCACAAGTGAGGACCCTTGACCCGCGTCGTCGAGCCCATGCACCTGACCGCCGAGGGCAGAAAAACGGCCTGCGGGCGCGACCTGCGCGGCCTCAGGAGCACGCGGCAGGGGTCCGTGGTGACCTGCAAGCTCTGCGTCTACGCCGCGGCCAGGGCGCTCTTGCAGCTCCCACCCTCTGCGCTCAGGGGACCGCGGCCGTCCGTGGGCGGGTTCGTGGGGGTCAAGTCGCCCTTCGCGAAGCCCTGAAAGCGGGCGCTTCCGAACCCACGGCCTCCGTGGAGGGTGTCCGGTCCGCTTTCTGCGATCGAGACTTGACCCCCGGCCAGCGCCTGAAGTAATGTCCGTTACGTGAAGCGTAACGGACGGAAGCGGCGGAGGGGCAGCCGGACCACCCGCCGGCGGCGGACGGCGCCGACCGGGGCGATCGCCGTCGTCCCGGGCGCCGGTGCGCTCGACACCCAGCTTCGAGCCACCGCGCGCCGAGCCGCCGACTTCGCCAAGAAGTCGAGAGCCGACAGCACCTTGCGGGTCTACAGGCTGCAGTGGGAGGCTTTCTGCTCGTGGTGCTCGGTCAGGAACCTGTCTTGCTTGCCCGCGGCGCCCCAGGCCGTGCTGCTCTATGTGACCGAGCGCGAGATGGGCGTGGCGGGGGGCAAGCCCGCAGGGCTCTCGACCATTTTGCAGATCGTCGCGGCCGTCGCACACCATCACAAGACGGCGGAGCAGCCGGTCCCGACGCACGACCCGAAGCTCCGGCAGGTGCTCGAGGGCATGGTGCGGACCAAGAGTCGGGAGAACCCCCCACGGCGGGCATTCCCCCTGAACCCAGAGCAGCTCGGTCTGCTGTGCGCGGCTTCGGGCGACAGCTCCTCGGCCGTGCGCGACCGTGCCTTGGTGTTGCTGGGCTGGGCAGCGGCGCGCCGGCGTTCAGAGATAGTCGCCTGGGACCTCGCCGACGTCGCGCAGGAGCCCACGGGCGTGGTGATGACCGTCCGCCGGTCCAAGACCGACCAGCTCGGGCGTGGCACCTCCGTCGGCGTGCTGCTCCAACCGGACGAGGCTGTTTGCCCGGTGCGCGCGCTCCGGCGCTGGCTAGAGCTCCGGGGGGAGGACCCGGGACCCCTGTTCCAGAGCGTTCGCCACGGCGTGGTCACTGGTCGCCGGCTCGACGGTAAGGAGGTCACCCGCATCATCAAGAAGCTCGCGAAGCGCGCGGGCTTCTCCCAGGACCTCATCGACAAGCTCACGGCGCACTCGCTCCG
>ERZ1292625.687-Hain-H41-01um-R1-687-length-47497-cov-7_pt1 | contig 47497 bp, 74 predicted proteins | sample MGYA00564400_ERZ1292625 | MGnify/ENA primary metagenome ERZ1292625 (study PRJEB36523, sample SAMEA6512639) | groundwater metagenome | collected 2019-01-08 | study: AquaDiva: Metagenomics assemblies of 32 groundwater samples
CCTTTCAAATGAGGCTATGAGTGAGCTGCCCCCTTCAGGCAGCTTCCCCTCTATGCCGTTACATACCCGGCATAGGGTTTCTTCTTCGGAATACCCCACCCCACTCCAGAGGGACACGTGATAAGCGTCTCCCTCCTTTCCGCACATACTGCATTTGTATGTTTCCATTTTTTTACCCTCCTTCTGCCCCCTAAGGGGCGGTTAAAAGTCACTGCATGGACATAGCCCGTCGGCGTATGTGTCACAGAATTTTAGCCCCTCATGTACTATGAGGAACTCACATTCATCCCTTTCAGTATCCAATACCATCAAATCATTCATTTTCCCATGCCAAACGTCCCCATTGAGGAGTATGATTACAACATCTTCCCCTTTCTGGCTTAGGATTGTACATTCTAACCCTTCCCTGAGGCATTCCCCAAATCCTGCTCGTGTTACGATTACCTTGTTCATCTCATTTCCCCCTTTCCTTATCCTTAATTAATATATCTGGATGGATCGTGGTGTATATATAGTCATTGTCCTCTTTTGCGCGTGTCTCATATTGTTCGATACTCATGCTGTAAGTTCCAGTCCAGTATTTTCTTCCGTCTTTAGTTTTGCTTATTTGATATACTATCATTTTCCCTTCTCCTTCTGCCTAAGGGTGGGTTCGCCACTAAATATCGGGTGGTGGATGTGACCACCAGCCCGCCAGTGAACCCAATGGCTGGGCTGTGGGTGGCGGAGTACTTGTTAGAGCCGTATTCCGCCTCGAACATCTCCATGATCGTATCATCATTCTCCCCCATGATGATACAGATGACATCAGCTTTCCCTTCTTCATATACATATATCATCGTCATTTCCTTCTCCTTCTGCCCCCGAGGGGGCGGTTAATTTGTTAATATTCCAAAAAATGATGGAGTTACCTCCCTCATCTGGTATCCGGAAAGGTCTGTCACGTCCCCCTTCTCGTAATAATCCCCCTCCCTATTAGGGTTGACATGCGATCCGAACATATCAACCCTAATCACAGGGAATGCCTCGTATTTCTTCCCTGTGACCACTATGGCCGCTGGGAATACATCCCAGAACCGGCCCCTTTCGGCATAGAAATATTTCTTCATTCCCCTTCTCCTTCTGCCCCCGAAGGGGCGGTTAAATGTTAAAGTCCCCATTTATTGTTTTTCCCAGAAGTAATAATTCATTTTATCCTTTACAATAATTTCACCCCTTTTTCTCCGGCAGGCTTAATTGCCCGCCGGTAAAACAAACCTCAATATCCCGCCTCCCTCATATCGGCTATGAGGTCTGTGTTATCTATAGGGCCATAGATAGCCAGCCCTTTTTCTACTGCGTAGTCCATTACGCAGTCTCCACAATAAAAACCCTCCTCCCCGTGCCGGAGGGTTTTTCCCTCATCCCCGTATGGGTGAGGGTTGTGTATTCCTTTTTTCATTTTACTCTCCTTCTGCCCCCGAAGGGGCGGTTAAACTACATTGCCCTCATCCCTGCCCTACCCCCGTCGAGGTAGAGCAAAATCAGGAGACAAGGTATTTCAGGGTGTCGTATCCCCATGAGCCCCTTGTCAGGGCCAACGCCGTGAGAGGCCCACTGCTCACGGCCAACATCAAGTATTTATATTCCGCCCTTGCGTGGAGGCGGTAAGTCCCCTAATCCTGCCCATGCCCCCATGCTGAGGCAATCCCATTAGTCAACCCATGGACGGTTGACTTTTCCCTGCCCCCAACACCGGCAGGGTTAAGTTTAGCCCCCGTCGCAAGGGAGAAGGCCAGGATCGAGGGATATTTCACCCTCAAAATGTTGGCGGTCTTCTGCCCCGCTCGCGCAATCCCGAGAAGGGAATCGTCAAACACATATTCCCCCCTTTCTCCCGCTGAGCGGATGAATGCCTCAGCATCCGGCAGAGGCATCCCCGAAGGGATAGATACTATCTCTGCCCCTTCTAATCTGACCCCTGATAGGGTCTGTGCTTCTTTAATTTTCATTCTGCTCTCCTTCTGCCCCCGAAGGTGCTGGTTAATGGTTTAACTCAATTTTCATAATTTAATTATACCCGATTCAAAGCAGTTTGTAACATTTTTTCAAGGCGTCAAAAAATAAATATTGTCAACAAAATCAATAACTTAGCGTGTCAACATCTTGACGCCTATGCGTCAAAAAAGCCGACATGTGCCGTCAATCTTTTGACTACAATATGTTGTGGTCGGATTTGACAAAAATTGTCACTCGACTCTTAGTCTTGACAAATCCCCTCCATCGTATATATTATCACCATGCAGATATACGCTACCTCCTAATCAATGGGCAGGTGGTACAGGGATGGGATACTCTCTGTGGCCGGCCATATAGGCCGATGGTCTGGGCGTCTGCATTATGCACCATCATCACCGCCGGGAATAGTCGCACAAACAAAACCGCCGCCTTGCTCCTATAATATAGCTATGTCAAAAGACCATACAGACCAGCTACTTGACGCAAGCCTATCATTATGTTACATTTTGAAACATGCCGACACAAAAAGACAAGGAAGTGTTACAGCCTTCCATCCATGCCCCTAAATGGATACCCGTACAAACCCTCATAGAGCTGTCTGAAAAAGGACTTAATGGCACGCAAATTGCCAAAATAGTCGGCATAAGCCGTAACGCTGTCTGTCAATCATTTAAACGCCATAATTACACGCCGCAACACCTCAAAGCGTATCAATCGGCTAAAGCAGCAGTATATGACCATTATCAAGACCAAGTGCTACGTACGTTGACACCGGCTGAAATCAAGAAAGCTCCTCTTGCTGCCAGGACTATGTTATTTGGCGTCCTGTATGACAAGGCGAGGCTTGAGCGGGGACAGAGCACAACCAATATACAGGCCCTGACAGCCCTTATCACCTCCATACATGCCACCACTACTGATACTGAGCAGCCGGACATCATAGATACTGCACCTGTTATAGATGCTATTATAGACAGCAATGCACCTGATACAGAGCCAGAGACAGCCGAATAACCGCAGCATATTACAAGCTCAACACCTTCCATTACATGCAAGTATCTGATTAGTTAACAATATCAATAACTTAACTCACTTATCCACAGGCTACACAACGTCCGATAAGGAACATTATGTAAACTTTCCATATCATGCAAGTATTTATCCACAGGCACGGATACTACATACAAGTAAGGGGGGTAGGGGGGGATTAACAGCGTAGTGATAGCGTTACCTCCCTTAGGATCTGCAATCAAAACAAAAGAGGTTATATGCATTCGGAATACTTCTTGACAATATAAGAATTATAATATATATATGCTGACATGAAAGTTTTGAATTTAAAGGATATGCCTATGGAGTTAATGAAGGGTTTGAAGATATGTGCTATAGAGAGGGATATGACTATTAGGGAATTGATTATATCTATTCTTGAGGGGTATTTGCGGGTTAAGACCAAATGAGTGAGGAAAAAGCTAAGAGTATAGTGACCTCATGGGTTCGTAATCCTGCAAAGTTTGTGCAGGAGGCGTTACTGGATCCTCGTGGTAAGGGTGAGAAGCCTACAACTCAGCAGTTACATGCGTTAGAGGAGATAAGGAAACTTGTTAACGCAAAGATAAAATCATCAGATATAGCCGCCGGTAGAATACAGGGCAAATTATCAGAGGCAGAAGCCTCATATGCACTAAAACAGGGTGTATCTATTATGTCAGGTCAGGGTACAGGCAAAGAGGCTTTTTGTGCATGGTTAATATTATGGTTTTTATGCTGTTATCCTTACCCTAAAATACCATGTACTGCTCCGACTGGTCATCAACTTAAAGATAATCTCTGGGCTGAAATATCCAAATGGATCAGGGGTTCCCTTATTAAAGATTGGGTAGTATGGCAATCAGATAAAGTGTTTTTCAAGGAATCTCAGGGCAAGGAATGGTTTGCCGTAGCACGTACTACCAATCCAAAAGCCACACCACAGGAACAGGGTGAAACATTGCAGGGTTTTCATGAAGACTACCTCATGGTTATCATAGATGAAGCATCTAAGGTACCTGAACCCGTATTCGGCCCGCTTGAAGGCACATTGACAGGTAAATGTAATTTTATAATCATGATATTTAATCCTACCAGAAGTTCAGGGTTTGCAGTGGAATCGCACATGAAACATCGCCAAAGTTGGGTTTGCCTGCATTGGGATGGAGAAGAATCCGAAATGGTTACTAAAACCCATGTTGATCAAATGGCTAAAAAATACGGCAGAGATTCCAATGTATTTCGTATAAGAATAAAAGGCATACCACCGAAAGCTGAAGAGAATATATTAATCCCCTGGGAGTGGATACAAAATGCAATTGACCGTGATGATCTTGAATATCAGGATGATGATCCCGAAATTGCAGGTATAGACGTAGGTGGCGGTTCCGATCCATCCATATTTTTGAGACGTAAAGGCCCTATTATTATGTCACCCATAGACAAGAATGATACTCCTGACTCAGAAGTGTTGACCGGCTGGTTAGTTAGGAAAGCTATGGATGCGGAATCTGAGTTTATTATGGTTGACAGGATAGGCATAGGATGGGCAATAGAGGGCAATTTAAGGACAAGAATTCCGAATGCCCATGTTATTGGAGTTAATGTATCCGAAGAATCAAGCGATAAGGAGAAATTTTATAGATTAAGGGATGAACTCTGGTGGAATGTAAGAGAAGAATTTGAGAAAGGCATTATCTCTATTCCTAATGATGATGAATTAATCGGAGAAGTGTCAGTAATAAGATTTGATGATTCTACCGGCAAGATTAAGGTAGAGAGCAAAAAGGATTTAAAAAAACGTGGTATAGATTCGCCAAACAAGGCCGATGCCCTCTGTCTGACTTCTTATTGGAAATATGACATTATGAAAAAGATGAAAAAACAATTTAAAAACAAGGGGCGTATAAGAGAAAGGTCAGGGTGGAAAGTCGTATGAGAACATTTATAACGGCAGAAATAGGCATAAACCACGGAGGCAGTATAGACACAGCATTACAACTTATAGATGCCGCCATATATGCCGGTTGTGACGCTGTCAAGTTCCAAAAACGTACGATAGATATTTGCTACACACCTGAAGAACTGGCACAACCACGACAATCTCCGTTTGGCAATACAAACGGTGATTTAAAAAGAGCATTAGAGTTCGGGCAAAATGAATACGAGATAATAAACGCATATTGCAAGGATAAGATTATCTGGTACGCCAGCCCCTGGGATATGCCAAGTGTGGATTTCTTAGAACAGTTTAATCCTGAATATTACAAAATACCGTCAGCAAGAAATACCGATCTTTCATTGTTAAACTATGTAGGGTCAAAGAACAGAAAGGTAATCGTATCCTTAGCAATGGCTAAACCTTCGGATATATCAAGAGTGATTCATAGATTATATCCTAATTATATTATTCTCATGGTTTGCACAGCTACATATCCAGCTAAATTGGAAGAACTAAATTTAAGCCGGATAGAAAGAATAAAGAAAATATATCCCTTAATTCCGGTAGGTTATTCCGGTCATGAAGTCGGACTATATTCTTCTCTTTGTGCCGTTGCTATGGGTGCGACATATTTAGAACGTCACATCACTTTAGACCGTTCATCTTTTGGAAGTGACCAGTCAGCAAGTATCGAACCTATAGGATTTAAAAAGCTTGTCAGAGAGGTAAGGGATTTTGAAATAGCCTTAGGCTCTCCTGTGTTCGGTATGTTGGAATCAGAGAAACCAGTAGCGTTAAAATTAAGGAGGCCGTAATGTCGAATGTCGTTTGTATTATACAGGCCCGCTTGACCTCAACCAGACTGCCTAACAAGGTACTGCTGCCTATATGCGGAAAACCTATGCTATGGCACTTAATAGAACGAGTGAAGCGATGTAAGTTAATCTCGGAGATAGTAGTGGCAATGCCATTCTCAAGAGATAATTCAAAAATATCAAAAACAGCTTCTTTATGCGGAGTAAATTCCGTGTATCATAAAGGCAAGATAGATGACTTAGTAGGCCGACATTTGGCCGTAGCAAAGAAGTTTAAGGCAGATGTAGTCGTTAGGATACCTTCAGATAATCCCTGTATAGAACCATCAGAAGTTGATAGAATCATAGAGGCTGCCGCCCAAGCTTATCATCCTAATCAGTATATGTATTCCAATACCCATAATATTAAGGAGAACGGTTACTCCGATGGCTTAGGCGCGGAAGTATACTCAATGAAACTCCTTCAATGGATTAATTTTAATGCTACTACGCAGGAGTGCAGGGAACACCCGCACAAGATTTGCTATGACAAAGACATAGTTAAAACCATTCCTTGCCCTGAAGATATAAGGCGTCCTGAACTCAGACTTGATGTTAATACTCAGAAAGACTTCGATTTTATTACGGAAATATACGAAGCACTCTATCCAAAAAATCACGAGTTCGGCATAAGGGATATTATCGCTTATCTTGATGACCGGAAAGACAACAAATCATTACAGAATAAGTTAGCTTCTAAGCCATTCTATAAAGAAACCATGTTAAATGATTTGTTTAAGAAGGTGTTGATGTGAAGATTTGGAAAAACGGTAAGATGGTAGATCAATCGGAAGCTGTAATGAGTGTATACGATTCAGCCCTGATGATGGGTGATATGGTTTTTGAAATGATGCGGACGTATTCACAGAAAACTTTCAAGTTACAAGAACACATTGATCGCCTGTATGCCTCAGCAAAATTCCTTGAAATAGATATACCATATTTACCCTATGAACTTTACGAAGCTCACGAGAACTTGTTGGTAGAAAACCGTTATGAGTTTGATAAGCATGATGAAATACGGAGCTTGATAAACGTATCACGAGGCATACTGCCTATTTACAAAAACATCCTGCCTTTGGGGACGCAGATAATTATAACGTGTTTCCCATTGAAGTGGATTATCCCCGATGCCTATAATTATTATACAAAGGGAGTCCCTGTTGTTATCTCAAGTCAGAGGGCTATTCCGGCACACTTGCAGGAACCCAAAGTTAAGCACCGCTCAAGGATGTACCTTAAAATGGCGGATTTAGAGGTAAAGCACTCCAATCCCGGCGCTTGGGCATTAATGCTTGACCCCGATGGTTATGTTGCCGAAGGTACGGGCAGCAACTTCTTCATTATTAAGAATCATAAACTCTATACCCCGGAACCCCGGAACTGCCTGAGAGGTATTTCACGCCAATACATCATGGACTTGGCAACAAAGTTAAAGATAGATGTTTTAGAACGTAATATTGAGTTATACGATATAGTGCAGGCAGATGAAGCCTTTTTCACTAATACACCGTATGGCTGTGTTCCGGTAGTCAACATAAATGGCAAGCCGATAGGTAACGGCAAGGTAGGGCGTTTAACAAAGTTTCTGATGCACAAATGGTCTGAAGATGTAAAGTGTGATTTTGTTAATCAGGTGAAAGGATGGAATGCTTAACGGATTGTCTCAAATCAGTATAGAACTTACCAATATCTGTGAAAAACCTCATATCTGTGCTATGTGTGGTCATCAGAAGGATCTGTCTACCCATCGTGGATATATGGAGTTTGAATTACTTGAAAAGATATCTGAACAAATACCCGAAGGAATAATAGTCAGCTTTCATAGGAGCGGTGAACCGACGGCATATACATGGCTATGGGAAGCATTAAACCTGTTTGATGGTTACATCACCAGTCTTGTTACTCATGGCATGAATTTAATTTCCAAGGCATATGAGATTATAAATAATTGTGTAATTATTACAGTATCAGTTCACAAGAATGATCCTGACCATGATGAACAATTATCCATTTTAAGGGAATTTATAGAATTAAAGGGAAGTCTACGTCCTATAATTCAGGTAAAGATTGTTGGTGATATGGATTCATCGGAATATGAGGCTCTGGAAGGGGTAAGGATCATCAGACGTGCGCTTCATGTCCCACAGGGCAGCCATGGCTATGTTAAGAGGCAACCGGCAATCCCGGAAAGTGGGGTATGCCTTGATTTGCTTGGTAAGCCTTCTATAAACTGGCGAGGTGATGTTTCAATTTGTAACAGGTTTGACCCCAAAGGTTTAGGCGTGATAGGCAACATTAAAGATCAGTCCTTAGATAAAATATGGAATGGCGACACCCGTAAGCACATCCTTAAAGCTCATATCTCCGGACATAGGGAATTAATTCCAGCCTGTTCAAAATGCGAATATTGGGGCGTACCAGTTGGATAATGGATATTTTTTTGCCTGCAATGTTCCAAAATGAAACACACCTCGTAAATACTTGACACTTATATATCCTTATGCTATAGCTATAAACATCTGCAATGTTCCAAAATGAAACACGAGGGTGAAATGTGTCCAAAGTAACAAGGTCTGAGGAAAAAGAGCTGTTGACTAAACTTGATGGCTATTTCACAGCATCCCTCGACCATCCCACTTGGTCAAGTTGGCGTACCAATGCCTTAAAGTGTTTTCAATACAAGGAAGGCGACCAATGGACGCCTGCTGAACGCAAGATATTACAGGAACGTGGTCAGCCTGAGACTGTCAATAATCAGGTCAAGGTAACATTAGACCGCATGGTAGGGCAATTTGTCAGGCAACGCACTCGTATTGGTTACAGGGGCCGTAATCCTATAGATAAGCCTGTAGCAGATACCATATCAGATACACTTCTATTTATTAAACAGCAAAACAATATGGAGTTTGAGGAACGAGACATGGCCGAGGATGGTTTTACCTCTGGCTTCGGCGTCCTTGAAACCTATGTTGACTATAACGACCTCATGCACCCTGAAATAAAGGTCAGGATGGAGGACTGCTTCAATATAGGCCCGGATCCTCATTCGAAACGTTATGACTGGAACGAGGACTCCAATTTCATTAACCGCTGGAAGTGGCTTGATATAGCCGAAGCAAAGGAACTCTACCCCGATAAGACAAAGCAAATCTCTCAGATGACCGATTCCGAATATACCGGAGGGGTTCTATCCGGCATAGACTCGTTCAAGAAAGACAATTACGTAGATGATAAATTAAAGCGGATCAGGGTAGTGGAGTGCTGGTATAAAACCAAGAAACGTGAATCTAAAATCATTGTATCAAATGGCCAGATACATAATGCCGATGACTTAGACAAAGAAGATTTAGCCTCAATAGAAGCCGCAGGGCTTACATATAAGCAAATAGACCGGATAAAGATTCAAATGAAGGTCGGTATTCATTCCGGCGGGATATTGCTGGAGCATAAAGATTCGCCTTTTGAACATGGCCTGTTTCCATTTATCCCCTATTTCGTTAACCGACGCAAGTCTGGAGAGCCGTACAGTCTTATCTATACTGCCTTGACCCTTCAGGATGCTATAAACAAAAGAGAATCCAAAGCCTTGCATTTACTCAATACTAATCAGGCGATATTTGAGAAAGGCGCGGTCACAGACCAGGTTAATCTATCGAACGAGGTGGCAAGACCAGATGGTCAAATTGAACTTAACCGAGGATATTTTGATAAATTCCTGATAAATAAAAACGTAGATTTGGCAGTCACTCAGTTTAATCTCCATAACGAGGCCAAAGCTGATTTCAGGCGTGTTACTGGTATTAATCCAGATGCTATGGGTGAAAAATCGGAAATGCGTTCCGGTATAGGTGTTGCCAGAAAACAGGCCATGACTGATTTAATCATAGCCCCTGTATTCGATAATTTCAGACGCACCCGCACTATTTTGGCAAAGGTGATTCTTGGTCTGGTCAAACAATATTATACCGACGAGATGATGTTCTATATCACAGACGATATAAATGCCAGCCGAAATGTCACACTTAATGCCAACTCAGATGCCGCTGCAAGACTAAAAGAAGGTATATACGATGTGACGATTGAAGAGATGCCGGACATAACCACTATGCAGCAGGAACAGTTTGAGATTCTAACTCAGATGCTGCCGGCGATACTACCATTCGGGCCATTTTGGGTAAAGACTCTTATAGAACTATCAGACCTTAGAAATAAGGAAGATGTGATAAAGAAATTAGATGCTATCTCCGGGCCGCCTCCATCTGACCCTAAAATATCGGTATCTGCTCAGATGAATGAGTTGTCCCCAATAGAGCGGGCATTTTTCTATGACAAGATGGGAGATCCCGACCTTGCCGCTTTAATTGCAAAGCAGGGTACACCGCCTACACATATACTCAATAACCAGACAGAAATACAGAAGGAACTTATTAAGGCTCAGACCGATGGTCAAAAGGTACAGATGGATATGGCTAAAGGTATGATGGATATGGATCATAAACGAGAATCTCACAATATGGATATGGATAAAAAAAGGAGTGCAGACAATGCCGGAAATAGTGGTCAAGCATGAAGACATAAACCGTCCTGATAAAGTTACTCAGGAAATGGTGAAAAGGTTTGAGGAAGTGGGTTGCGATATACACAAAAATGAAGTGCTTGAAATTGATGATAATTTTAAAACCGGACAAAGGCATGTAAAGATTAAGGGCCGGACGAAATATTTTTTCATGGGAAAATAGCTGCCGTCTCCCAAAAGGAAGGCAGCATAACAGGGCCGTCTCAAGTAATTGAAGGCCAAAAGGAGGCAGTAATGTCAGAATCAAAAGTAGATGTATCCGACACAGGCTTAGGACTTAACGAGTTTATCTCAGGCGGACAGACCGAGGCGGCTGATGATACCAGCAAGACCTCATCCTCTACACCTGAAAACACTGAGGTTAAGACCGAGGCGATAGAAAAGCCGGATGATGCAAAGACTTTAGATTCCAAAGATGCAGATGCAGAAGAAAAGGTAGATAACAAGCCTGCCGTAAATTGGGATGGAGATGATAATCCTTACAGGAAACGCTATTACGATACTGCGAAATGGGCAAATACCGTTAATCAGGAACTTGCAGGTATAAAGAAAGACGTATCTATTACCAACAAGAAACTTGATGGCACATACGACGCCGAAGCTGAGGCTAAAGCTGCCGAAGTGGATCCTCAGGTATTAACAAGGGAGGCTGAGACCAGAGGAAAAGTCAGTGCTTCAATGGTAATGGCTGAAGAGCAGTTTGGTAAGGAGTATGTGCAGAAGATGATATTTGCGGATGATGCACCATTCAGGCAGTACGATAATGATTCATACGTTCAGAGTAGGGTACTATCATCTAACGCACCAGTTGTGGAGGCTATACGAATATTAAAGGAAAGGGAGTTTTTTGGTCAATATGGCCATGAACCGGATAAGATTGAATCAAATATCCGTGCCAAAGTCGAAAAGGAACTTACAGAAAAGATTACTAAGCAGGTGACTGAGCAGATAATGAAACGCATTGACGAGAAGGGTAAACAGGTCACGGGTTTAAGTAATGCCAGGGGTTCTGAGACTAAGACTGAGGTTAAGCAGACCACGAAACCATTATCTTCCATTTTCCAAAATTAAGGAGGATTTACAGTGTCATATACTGAGATTTTAACAGACAACGGATTGACCCAAGAACAGTGGGACAATCAGATATTCGAAGAGTATCTGGGGCAGCTTTGGTGGAAGAACCTTATGGGTACTTCTGAAGAATCTGTGATTCAGGTAAGAGAAGATTTAACCAAGAGTCCCGGAGATGCGATCAACATAGGACTCATGGGAGAAATGCAGGGTGGTAAGGTTACAGGCAACAATAAAGGGAAGGGTAACGAAGGTCGGGTAGACTTCTTTAACCAGAGAATTGTTGTTGATAACGTTCGTTACCTTATCAAAATAGAAGATGTGCCAATGACTCAGAAGCGTGTTGGATTCGATGTATTGCAGAAGGCAAAGAGGGCATTGACTATTAAGTCAAGACTTGGCTTAGAGGATGATATAACCACAGCACTTACCACTATCGGATCGGAACGTGTCAGAGGCAGATACCTCTATGGTGCGGCAGATTCCAACTGGAATGCTACTCATACGACTGCTCTGGGAAACATAGATGACACAAACGATAAGTTGACCTCTGCCATGATAGATCAGGCAAAGCGTAAGGCAACTATTCCGGTGAATGCCATAGCCAAAATCAGGCCCATGATGGTTAAGGTCGGCAAGAACTTCGAAGAGTGGTTTGTGTTCGTAGGCCATACATATGCTATCAGAGACTTAGTTAATAGCGATACGGCATTCAGAAACGCTCAGTTGCTTCTGCCTCCGAATGCAAACAGGGATTCAGTGCTCTTTACAGGATCTTCGTTCAAGGGTTCATGGAATGGCGTTCTTATCTATGAATACGAGAACCTTCCGCTTATATCTTCAACAGTACAGTGCGCTCATAATCTCCTGCTTGGAGCTCAGGCAGCGGCAGTAGTATGGGGGCAGCGTAGCAAGTTTGGTGAGGATGAAGAGGATGTCGGTCATGACAGGATTTACGAGACCCATGAAATCAGGGAAGAATCAAAGCTGGTATTTAACAGATCTACGACTGAAGACAACGGTCTTGTAAATGTACTTTCAGCCGCTGTTGCTGATGCTTAATGTAGTTTAAAGGAGGGAATTAAATGGCTTTACAAATAACATCACAGGCGGGAAGGCTCGTAAAATCTATAGGAGCGTTCACAGAACTTGCCTGCGGTATAGCCGGAGGGTCGGGTACATCTACAGAGGTTACAGTGCCCAATCTCAAGCGTGTTGATGGAGTAGTTTGTATGTCGGCAGTCAGTGTGACGGCTGTATATTGTGCAACTACTTCAGGTAACAGTTTTACGGCTACCCATGCCAACAACGACAGCTTCTTCTGGATAGCATGGGGCATACCAAAGGCTTAATTTAAGAAAAGGAGGACTTTAGATGGCAAGAAATCAGTACACAGAATACTACTTACAGCTTATCAATGGGCGTACAGGAGCGACCATTGATGACGATACACTTATTTGCAATGTTTTAACTGCCGACGATCCGAGTGAGATAACTCTATACTCAGACGTTAATGGGACTTCATTGGCAAATCCTAATGCTGCCGGTGTTTACCTGAACGGTATAATCAGGTTTTATACTGCGTCAAGTGTGACCAGTGTTGATATATCCATCCTGACGGCCAGTGGCCATGCGTTCTTCTTGGAAAGCGTTACCCCATCGCTTCATAGGGTGGTTGTCATGCCTGAAGAGCTTAACAACATGCTGATACTGCCCTATCAGGTAGTGGGGGCATCTGAAACTGTTATAGATACCGGTTTTGATTTATCAGCAAATATGATGGTTAAAGATGTGTTTCTTCATGTAACAACTCTTGGTACAGGAGCGATACTGGATGTCGGCACATCCACTGACCCCGATGGTTTCCTTGATGGAGTATCAGCGGCAACAACTGGTTATCCAGCAACTGCACTTGAGGAGGCATTGGTAAGCACTTCAAGCCTTATAGGTGCGTTATTGGCTAATATTACGGGTACATATGTCAGGAAACTTCATGCAAGGGCTAATGCCACATCAGGAGCAAATATTGTATATACCAATGCCACCATCTCGTCTACTGCTGGAGAAGGGTATATTTACATTTCATACATGAGGACACCAGCTTAATGGTTGAGACTCAATTACAGGGGGCGGCTAACCCCGCCCCTTCTTTTCACATCCGGCGGGTTAAGACCAAGCTTGCTATGGGGCAGTATAGCCTTGAAGATGTGTCATGTTTCTGCGGCAAGAATGACCATCATGTGGTTACTGAAAAAGACCGCTACGGCTTTAATCACCGCATGGTTTTATGTAAGTCTTGTGGTTTGATATATGCTACTCCTCGAATGACAGAAGACTCATACCGTAAATTCTACGAAAATGAATATCGTCCCATTTATGATTGGGGGTGCATGGACACAGAACAGGATTTTAAGGCAGGTATATCAGGGGCCACAAACCTTTTGGAATTACTAAACGAACTCGACATATATCCTCGAACGGTTTTTGACATAGGTTGTAATAGTGGGGCATGGCTAAAACCTTTTCAGGATGTAGGTTGCGAGGTCTACGGTGTTGATTATGGATTGGAGCGGATACAGTACGGCAAATCTCAGGGCTTAAATATATCTCAGGGCAGTATTGAAGAGCTTGAAGCAACAGGCAAGAAAGCTGATTTAATCATCCTAAGTCATGTCTTGGAACATTGCCTTGACCTTAAACAGACCTTAAAGAGAATTGGGGGGTTACTCACAGATAATGGGGTATTGTTTATCAGCACACCCTCATTATTCACATGGAAACTGGATACCTTATTCCAGAATGCTCACCCTTACTTATTCACTGCAAGGACGCTGGATTACGTCATGTCATCATGTGGTTTTGAAGACGTATACCTTAATGAAGGAATCCTATCTCTTTGGCGTAAATCCGAAAAAGAAGATAAATTTGCCTCCGGTGGTGAAGTTCGTCATATCTTGAATTTTCTCTCTGGTAGAAACATTGTTCCTGAAATAAGGACTGTAAACAAGTTTCCATTAAAGGATCGTAAAGTAAATATCAGGGCTGCTCTTAAAACACAGTTACCGGATATGGGTGTTCTTATAGGCTCCTTAATTGATACAGATGCAATTATAATCGGCGGCGGCCCTTCAGTATCAGGGTATTCAGATAAGATAAAAACCATGCAGGCAGCAGGAATGAAGGTTATTGCCATAGAACGTATGTATCAATGGTGCTTATCAAATGACATTATCCCTGATTATGTTGTAGTTATGGATGCAGCCGATGATGTCATAGAATCGTTTACGACAATTAGAGCTGACGTTATTCATCTTGTAGCTACTCAATGCAAACAGGATGTTTATGATATATTGTCCAATTATTGTACATATATCTTTAACACGCCTCAAAAAGGTATCAGCATGGCTGATTTATGGGATGAGCACAATTACGATAATGTGACTCAGATAAACTCAGGCGGCAGCGTTGTATTGTGTGCATTATCTATTGCCATGACATTGGGATCGCGAAATATTCATATATTCGGGTTTGATTGTCATATCACAGAAGGTGTTTACGCCAAAGGCATAACAGGTAATGGCGCGAAAAATGATTGTTTGGAAGTTGAAATAGATGGCCGGATATTTAAGACACGTGCAGATTATATATCTTTCATGCAACAATTCTTTCAATTAATAGGACTTGCAAAGAAACTCAACATGATTGAATCAGTAAAGATATATGGTGACAGCATGGTTGCCTTTGCATCCAAAGATAACATAACAGGAGGGTTACGGTATGGGCAAGTCATTTCTAACAAGTAAGACATTATGGGTTAACACGATTGCGTTTGCTGCACTTGCAATACAGGGATTTACAGGGTTTGCAATTGACCCGACATTGCAGGCGATGGCACTCACCGGGATAAATGTGATATTGAGATTGGTTACTAAGGAAGCGGTGAGTTTTAAATAGTGCCTGTAATTACTAATGATATGTCAAGCACGAGGTTAGTGCTTCTCGATATAGACAGATTGAAGCACTGCCCATATTGTGGCCATCTGGTTAAGATTGAGTATGATAGGGATAGTGTAGCACTTGCTTTGTATAAGACCTGCAATGTTGCCGATTGTGGTTTAAAGCTGGTTATAACGTGATTATGGAGGCTGATAGATGCCACAAAGACTTTTAGAGTATATACCTTTTATTACAATGACAATGGGTGGCAAAAATCCTCACTTGAATTTCAGCAGAATAGTTGAAGCTGTTATTATAGCGATTGTAGCCGGCGGGTTGTCAGCATATATCACTGTTCAGAAGATAGATTTGAAACTAAGTTACTTAGAACAAAAGGTGGATAAGATATATTCGGATGTTTATAAGCCTTCATGGGCGCCTGTGAAATGAGCATGACAGATAATATGAGCGATTCTACATCTTATGGCCAAATAGGGTTTTATTATAGCCAAGTAGGATTTTATCAGAAATATGATGAGTTAGAGCGAGATAGAGTATGGTTTTGTCCTTATGACGGTGGGAAGTTGAAGACGGTAATTATAGCAGATACTTCTTCGGGGAATAATGAGGCACTCTTTGTGCCTTCAACAAAGAAGTGTGGATTTTGTGGGTTTTCGATATGAGTAAAATGCTTATTGTAGATACTTGCGGAGAATGTCCCTATAGCGATGGAGATACTGCTACGAAGTTATGGTATTGTATGCATCCAAGTAATATTGATAGTTATGGCGTAGGTGAATTACTTGGTGAGAATAAAATAGAGACCCTAAATAGTATTGCTGAAGTTTGTCCTATGAGGGATTTAATGGATTTCATGCCTTCGTGTATATGGAAAAGAGTAAAGAGGATTGATGACATGATGGCACCTAACAGTATTGATGATTTATATCAATCACAAGTAGACATACCTAATGATTTTAAGGTAGTTCTTAACGAATTAGCCGCAAACAATCTTGATGTTAATAATATAAATGATTTGATAGACAAGATTGAAGGGAATAGCCCATGAGTAGAGAGATATTCGATAAAGCCATAGATTTTACTCTTCAATGGGAAGGCGGCTACGTTTGGGATAAGGATGATAGTGGCGGAGAAACGAAATTCGGGGTAGCAAAACGCTACCATAAAGACCTTGACATTATAAATCTCACATTAGAACAGGCTAAAGAAATCTATTATCGTGATTATTGGTTGCCGGCAAGTTGTGATGACTTTGGGCAGAGTGCGGCTATCTGCCTATTTGATGCGTCTGTTAATTGTGGTTTGCATAGAGCGGTACAGTTCCTGCAGAGGGCTATTAACGTGTTAGACGATGGCATACTTGGATCTAAGACCATAAAGGCAACAGAGAGCCTATCAGACGTTCATATTGCATTATCAATAATTGAGCAGAGAAAGAAATATTATTGTCTAAAGGTTACTGAGAATCCGGTTAAGTCTAAGTTTTTAAAAGGCTGGATAAATAGATGTGATGCTTTAGAGAAATTCATAAGGGAGATATGAAATTTCGTAGAGTTGAATATTTGCATGACTCAGGTTATGCCTGCGGGTTGCTAATAACATACCAAGGTATAATTATTGATTCTGCCCCGATATACCGGAAGTTAGTGGGTAAGAATGTATCGAACTTGAAGGGTAAGTTAATGGAGTTAAGAACGTATGATTAAACTTATCACCATAGCAGTAGCAATCAGCCTGATATTAGGCATTTACTTAGGCCGGTACAGCAAAGATAGAGATAGTCAAATTGTAATTGATGGATTAGTTAAGGTGATAACGGTAGCAAATGGGGGAGGATGTAAATGAAGCGTTTCTGGTTAGCAGTTCTAATTGTTTTATCCTTAGCAGTATCTTCCTATGCCGCTGATATTCGTACTGGTGGCGGTCATCAGATACAGGAAAATTCAGGTACCCCTTTTACACAGAGACCTAAGATAAATTTTACTGGTACTATAGATTGTGCTGACAATGCAGGGAATAATAGTACGGACTGTGAGGGATTAACTGTAGCAGTTCCTGCTGCTAATTATTATGTAGCGGGACACATGAGTCCTGCTGAAATAATAAATACATTAGATGATAGTGTTTGGTCATCTTCTGCATGCAAATTGGGCACTGTTTGTGTAAATCTTGATGGTGTAAATGATTACGCAACAGTAAGAGATATTGATGATGTAGACCCTACAACTGCATGGACTTTGGAAGCATGGATCAAAAAGCCCATTAATGTTTTATATTATGGTGAGTTACTTTTACACATGGATGATACTGGGCTTACTAATTCAGGCACAGGGTCTCACACCATGACACTTGTTAATCAGACCGCAAGAAGTACGGCACAATCTAAATTTGGGGGATATTCTGCAATATTTGATGGTACAACAGACAGTTTAACCACTCCTGATAGTGCAGATTTTGATTTTTCTGGGGGTATTTGGACAGTAGATGTACAAGTTAGGGTTACTAACTTGGCTACGCCTGTAGGGCTATTTTCTCAGCAAACGGATGCAAATAATTATGTGTGGGCATATATCCACAACGCTGGAAATATCACATTAATAGTTCAATCGGGTGGCGTGCAGGTGGTTAATGCGACTACTGCTACAGGACTAATAACAACAGCTACGTGGTATCATATCGAATTCGTAGAAGATGGGGATAATTATTACATATTTATTAACGGTGTTAATCAATGCAGTACGGGATGCACCGATACAAGTAGACCTGCCAATTATACGGGAGCATTAGCCATAGGCAGTTTTTCATCAACATATACTTATGCCATGAACGGGCATATAGATGAATTTCGTACAATGAAGGGTGTTGCATACCACACAGCAACATTCGCTGCCCCTACATACGCTTATCCATTAGAGTATGGTAATTTTTATTTTGATATTATCAGTAAATATGATAATACAGCGTCTAAGGGTGGGTATACACTTTCCGTAGATGTAAATAACTTTGTGACTGCGAGGCACTGGAGTGGGACAAGTTATGAAGTTTGCACAGGCACTACGGCGATTGCTACAAATACATGGCAGCATGTGGCAGCTACATACAGTTCGTCTACTGACGAAATAAAGTGCTATTTGCAAGGCGCTTTAGAAAATACAGGTTCAGCAACGGGCGTTGACTATTCGACTACTGTCCCATTAATTATAGGGGCAAACGGCAACAGTCCTACATCTAATTTTTTTAATGGGTATATAGATGAAGTAGCAATATGGAATGTGGCATTGCCCGCAAGTGATGCTGGAGCTATTGATATAACTAATGAGCGATATAACGGAGGTACGGGAGCTGCTTTAGTAGGAAATGAATCCGGTCTTGAAGCTGTCTGGCATTTCAATGATGGGGCCGGTGTTTTGGCATTACAAAGCAATACTACGCAAACAGGCATCGGGAATGATAGTAATGATTGCCTGTCCGACACGACTCCTTGCAGAACAATTCAAGCTGCTATAAATAAAATACCTAAGTTTTTTGCAGGTTCCACTATTATTAATATAGCCGCAGGAATTTATCCAGAGAAAGTTTTAATGAGGGGGTTTAATCCATCTGGTAATTACACCGTTATTGTAAACGGGGTAATTAATCCAACTCCAAATGATTTCAATATGGTTAGTGGAGTTCCCACAGATGTTGCGACAATAACAGATACTGCATCTGCAACAGCTACAACAGCATTCCCTACTGCTGCAAGGTCTTTATTTACAGACACACTCACTTTTACAACTGCCGAAGATGAGCAAATCTTGAGATTAACAAGCGGCACTGGGTGGAAAGATGATACCGCCGGATATGATTACACAAATTGGTATCGTATCGAGTGCGCTTGGGGGACTTCCTGTACTGCCGGGACTAAAAATAATCTAAGTATTGCTACTGTTTGGCAACCTATATCTGGCGACGGCTATGCTACTCCTGTATCTGGTACTGGATATAAAATTTATCATGAGAAATATATGGCACAAATTCATGGGGGCGGTGCTAACAGATTTGGCCCGAGTGGCAGTGATGGGATAAGGGACATGAATCTGCATATTCAGGATAGCGCAGGAATCGTTATTAGGAAAATGAGATTCACGGGGTCGTTAAATTACAATGTAAAAGTTACATCATCCAGCGTAGATGAGGTAAGCACGTCTACATTTGATTATGGGGGGTATGCTGGTTTATGGTTTGAGAATTCATTTGTTGTAAATGTTATTGCCAATAAGTTTGCAAAAACAAGAAACGAGGGATTTCTTCTGTTTCAGAATTCAGCGGCAACAATAATAGGAAAGAACCTGTCAATAAATAATAATGGGCCTGGATTTGCGGCTTACTATTCATCATCTGTGTTAGTAATGAATACCTATTTACTGAAAAACAATACCCAAAATAATATGGATTGGGAAACCAATTCACAGTGTTTGCTGACTAAATACATCAGATCAGACTCTACAGATTCCGGTAACTCAGGCATAGTTATTAACTCAGATGCTACATTAAGCACGCTGGGATATTTAACGGTTACTGGTAATGCGAATTCGACGGGATTATATATAGGCGGACATTCTAAGATGGAGACGTTTGGATTGACATCTGGGTCACAGGTTGAAATTCTTAACCATAAAACAGGTATCAAAACATTTCTGTTCGGTGCATGTGACTCAAATCTTACGAGTGGTTGTATGGGATTTATATTCTCTGGCAATACGAATAATTTGGCAATAGGGGCGGGGGCTTTTAGAGGTTTTATCTCTGAGCTTGACCATAGTAGATATTTTTACGAGTATGATGACTTCATCTCAGGCACTGAAACAAGTGGAAGTATTGGAAAATTGAATTGGATTATAACGAATGATGTTGCAGGTACTATAGACACCAATTGTAATGGGCAAACAGATAGACCCGGATGTATAACCATTGCCACATCTGTAACTAATCCGAGTTATATTATGCTGACTCCTAAATTGAAGGCTGATGCCACAGGGTTGTTTGATTCTGCCAAAGATTGGGAGATTATTGCTATTGTTAAGTGTGTAAATGCAGGGACTAATATCTGTGAATTTGGTATGGCTTATACTTTTGATATGACAAAGTATGTTAAATTTAAATCTGACATATCTCAGACATATTGGTATGCTATAAATTCTGATGGAACGACAACTCCATCAACGACAACGGCTGTTACAAGGTCAACAAGTGCATGGTATAGGCTGAAGATAATGTCTACAGGTGGCGTGAATGTAAAATATTATATCAACGATGTATTAGTGGCAACACACACGACAGGCCTCCCTACTGGTCAAATGCAGCCGTATTTTTACCAGTACACATCAAGCGGAGCCGTAAAGAATATGATTATAGATTTCTTTAGTTTAACAATGCCGTCACCGGAGAGATAAAAATGAACATAATAATTTTAATCCTACTTTTATTATTCCCTATATCAGTTAATGCTGAATATTTGGGTTGTTATGAACCATCTGAAACGGTGTATGCAACGGTACAGTTTAATGATACTACAGGTGATGTAGCCGCTACTTCTGTGTCTGCGAGGGTGTATGACCCTAATGATACTACAACACCAACAGCAACTCCTGCAATGTCAGCAATAGATGGTACAAATGCTATAGGTTTATTCCGGGGTTCATTTTCTGTAGGAGCTACACCGCTACAAGGTACTTGGACGATACGTTACAATGGAACAATAGATGCCAATGTATGGGCTGGGACAGATACATTTGATGTGATGGATGTTGCCGGTGAGTGTGCAACAAGGGGGTCTGTTACTATTCAGGACGGCACTGGTACGGGTCAGATAGACACCAATGCAGGTGCTATTGTAAGTGTTAATACTCTTGCAGCTAATGCCATAACATCTACAGTGATACAGGATTGGGCGATAACAGCTACCAAGATTACTAAAACACTATGTGACATAACGGCATCAACTAACGGATATTCTTTCACCGTTGCCGCTTGTACTGATGCACAGGATAGGTCAGTTACTATCGCTGCCAATAAATTCGTTGGTAATATTATTGAAGCATATACAAATGGAGGCACGACCTGTAATGTGAACGGTCAATCAGGTCAAGTTATCGCCATGAGTGCAGGAGGAGTAATTACATTACAAAACGTAACCCCTCCAAATCAAGCATTTACGGCTGCACCAAATACAACTAATTGTGGGGTAGCAGTTAGATGAGCCAAATAGTTCTGTCTGCCGTAACAGGACTTATAATGTTTAATGCGGTTGATGAATTGGATAACTTTTCCCCTTTAACTGGTTTAACATCATTTACTGTTTATTACAGTCTAAATGGTGGTGTAGCAACCGCAATGACAACACCGGCTGTTACTGAAATTTCAGCAGCAAATATGCCGGGGGTTTATTTTCTGGCAATTGATGAAGCTGGCATGGTTTCGGCTATTGGAGATTTAGCAATTCATATTACATCAACTGGAATGGTCAACGTACGAAGGCAAGTGGATATTATCAGTGCAGCAGGAGGGGCAGGAGGTGATCCGTGGAGTACTGCTATACCAGGTGCATACGGGACTGGAACAGCAGGTAAAATATTAGGTGATAATATTCAAGCAAACTTAAATGTTATAAAGGGGTTACTACTTTGATACATAACGCTGCTAAGATGAAACCTACTGCCGTAGAAGTACATAATAATTACACCATCGCAATAGATTATGATGGTTCTGGTAACATGATATATGTTGGTAAGGCATACCTGGGGTCATCCAAAGCCGATGGTGTTTGGAGTATACGGAAATTCGTTTATAACGGGTCTAATCTAACAGACATACAATGGGCAAATGGGGATGGAGCGTTTAACAATATTTGGAATAACAGAGTATCTATAAGTTACAGTTGAAAGGAGATATAATTATGCCAAGGCTTATGACTATCACGGAAGCAAAGAGAGTTGTTATAAATATGGCAGCTCAGTATAAAGCGTTGACTGTAATAGCAGATGCTTTAATCGTATTGGACACTGGGGAAAAGACAATAGAAAGTCTATCGAAACAAAAAGCCGAAGCCGAATCAGAGATGATCAAAATACAGGTAGAATTAAACAAGGAAAAGAAACGTATTTCCGATGAGATGGAAGTAGTCAAGAGAAACCATGCAGAATCTAAGGCCGTATTAACCGGTGAGATAGAGGGTCTTGCGGGAAGAGTTCAGACACTAAATAAAAACTTAGCCGATACCACAAACAGCATACAATCTGAAACCAATAGATTACTTGCTGAGCGGAAAGTAAAAGTAAATGAGATAGAGTCGCTGATCAAGAACAGGAGCAATAATTTAATTGAAATCAATCAGGAAATAAATAGGGTTCGTACTAAAATCATGGAGTAAATTATGAGCACGTTTGATTCTAATCTTACACGCAATGAATTAATAGAAGTGGCACTAAGAAAGATAGGTGCGCTGGGTGGCTCACAGGCGGTATCATCAACTCAGCTATCAAGGGCCATACAGACACTTAATCTAATCATCAGGGAAGAGGATTTAAAGCAGACGGAGCAGTCTAAGAGCTTATGGGCAATGTCTACAAAGGCCCTGCCCCTTACGGCAAGCGGTATCATCTACACTACAACAGAAGGGTTACCTTCAGATATTAGCGAATTGGTATCTGCAATGTATAGGGATACCAGCGGCGATGATGTTGAATTAGAGATAATTTCGGAACAGCAGTATAACAGCCTTGCCGATAAGAACGAGACCGGCGATCCTCAAAAGATATTCCTTAAATCAAACATTCTTCATGCCTCACAGAAACTATATGTCTGGCCGGGTATAACTTCAATTGGTACAGAAAGCGTTGTCACCGGCACGGATTCGGTTGTATATCGCTGTATTATGGGGCATACAGCGGCGGCAGACAATAAGCCTATCACCGGACAGAACTATCAAGCATATTGGCAGGCAGGCGGTTCAGGGCCGTCTACGTGGACTACGGCAACGGCATACACTCATGCGGCAACATTGATGCTTGCCTACAAGCGGCCATTGTATGGTTTCGATGCTGCAGGAGATAACCCTGATATGCCTTCAGGGTGGAACAGGTACTTACTATATAGACTTGCTTATGACTTAGCACCTGAATACGGCATAGCACTTGATGAACGGATGTGGATGAGAAATGAATTTATGGAAGCGTATAACACTATATTCCCAAGCACTAAAGTTAAGAGTACGAATATCTATAATAAGGCTTCTTACATGTAAGGGGGATTATGTCGAACGGTGGCGGAAAATTTCAATTATTTCAGTTTGAGGCGGCAACAGGTGTTCCTTACGTGTCCTGTAAGCTCTATCATTATGCCGCTGGCACTACGACTGATAAGGATATATGGTTAGAGGAGTCCAAGACTACAGCCGCCGCTCAACCTATCGTAGGAGACAGCAGGGGCATTGTTACCTTTTATGCCGATGGTGATTACAAGTTTGTTCTAAAGGATTCAGCCGATAACACTTTATACACATGGGATAATGTCAGGATTACGTCAGACTCAGCAACAATGTGGGAAGGTAATCACGGCACTGCTTATCCTACGGCAGCGGCAGCTAATATCTGGCAACTGTTTGCCAAGCATACGGCAGGGAATGTCTTACAGGAATTGGGCATAAACAATGGGTCTTCTTTTGTTCCGCTTGTGAGTATAGACAGTAATCCTAAGTATGCCGCTGATACCGGTGCGGCTGATGCTTACCTGATTGCGCCTTCTCCGGCTATTACCGCTTATACCGCCGGGCAGATATTCTACATGAAGGCCGGTAATGCCAATACCGGAGCTTCTACTATTAATGTGAATAGTCTGGGGATAAAGAGTATAAAGAAAAATCAAGGAACTGCATTAGAGGCCAATAATATACTTGCCAATCAAGTTATAGGCTTAATTTATGATGGGACAAACTTTGAATTATTGAATGCTATACCAGAGTCAGGGACACAGACATTAACGAATAAGACTTTAACATCACCTGTTCTTTCAGGCACTATTACAGGCACATATACCCTTAGTGCTATGGCTTATACGTCAACAGTATATGCAGGCGTAAGTACGTCAACAATGAAATTGTCTGGTTTAATAGCAAGTGATGCTGATGCTATTTGGAATTCTGGTAGTGGAGAAACTGATTTACATTCTTTTACTGTGCCAAGTGGTGCAATAACAAACAGTTTTTCTGGAATTAGGGCGATTTTCTTTGGTGATAACGCCAGTAATGCTAATTACAAAACGCTGAAATTATATGTAGAAGGCGTTGAAGTATTCCAAATGACATCAAATATTTCTGATGCAAAGTGGAAGATGGAGTTAATTGGAATAAGGAATGGCGATTATTTGATTGTAAATGTAATCGGTCATTATGGAGCAGCAGCACCAACGGCAACGTATGTATATAATAATACTCCTATCGGTACAACAATATCTATAAGTGGTGCTGTTAGTATTAAGATTACAGGGCAAGGGACATCAACTGCTGATATAACTTCGTATGCAGGAACAGTAGAATTGTTGCAGGGTTAGTCTATGATAAGAGGTGAAAGTAAAAATTTGGCTATTAACCCGATAGGGTACAAGGATTTAAAGCCAGAGGAAACCTTTGTCCCTGCACATATAGAGTTACGTAACGGCAGATTAACCGATGCAGGCAACTGGATAAAGCGGTATGGCTATGCCCAACAGTGGGACATAGGGATAGATAATCCTATTGACCTTTTAATCCCTGAATCCACCGGCTATGCGGTAACTGAATCAGGCAGGGTGTTTTTTCTACCGGGGCTTACGGAATACACAGGAGCAAGTCTGTCAGGATCGTCAAGGCCTCAGTGGACGAATGATCAGGGTAGAATCATCATCTGTGATGGTGGCACACCGATAAAGATTACAGCAGGAAATACTGCAATACTCGGCGGCAGTCCTCCATCGGCTAAATATGTGGATACCTTAGACAGCTATGTTTTAATGGCCGGACACCTGGATACAACATTCCGGTGGTCATCCGCAGGTAATTATGAATCATGGCCGGCAGCAAATTATAACGATGTACTCTCTGAAGGTGAAATCATTAAATACATGGTTGTATTTAGGAGAGAGATATTTTTCTTTAAGTCTAAGTCCATAGAGATATGGGTGAACATCGGCGGGGCTACGGTATTCGCACGAAAAATAATGATAGCAAAGGGTTGCGGCGCTTCCTACTCCGTAGTCAATGCAAATGATACTTTGTACTGGTTCGGTGATGATGGGGACTTTTATGTATTGGATGGTATATCGCCTAAGGTTATCAGTAAATCATATCGGGCTGAACTGGATAAGATAGTCAATAAGTCCTCGATATATGGATATGATTACAGGGAAGAAGGGATTATACGCTGGTTTGTTCCCATAGAAGGAAAATGTTTTGTATTCGATTATACTAAAAACCTTTTCAGTGAGGATAACACATGGGCTACTGGTGAGTTTCAGCGGATGCCGTTTAATTCTCACATGGTTATAGATGGCGAAACCTATGTCGGGGACTACAACAACACCGGATTGATATATCATTGGGATAAGGATTATGTTACAGATAACGGTGCAGAGATACGGGTATTGCGTCAATTCCTTGTACCGCTGTCTCCTGATGGAACCCTGTCACGGGTTAACAGACTCAGGATAAGGGTTAAACGTGGAGTTGCTACAGCTACAGAAACCTCACCGGTGGCACAGATACGCTGGCGGTTTGATCAGAATGATTGGGGCAACTATGAGGAGATAGATTTAGGTGGCTTAGGAGACCGTAACCCCTATATTGATATATCAGGATTAGGGATAGGTAGTGAAATAGAAATTGAGATTGTCGAGACAGATGGTGTAGAGTTTTTAATAACAGGATTAAACTTAGTTACAGAGCCACTTGGTCGGTAACTATGGCAAGAGGGAGATAAAGAGATGGCGGAACCGTCATTAGGAGGAGGTCTTGCATACAGCGGGCCTCCAACTGAAATCATAAAGATTGACCCGAAACTGTTTGATTACCTCCTGATGATACATGCAAGTGTGTTTGGTATCCCTACAGGCTCAGGGGACTTGAATAATGTGAATATTGATGGTGCAAACCTGACTACGATATTACATACTAACCTCGTTGGAGTGACGGCGTTTCAACATCATGGAGCAACCGGACATGATGACTTACTGGAAGCCGCCGCATCTACAGATGCCTCAGCCTCTACAGTATCGCTATCGAGTAACCAGTCGGCGGTGAGTGTAACGTCGGCTGATGCAACAGACTTACCAACTGTACAGACACTTGCAAATGAAATAAAGGCTGATGTAAATACACTGGTGAGTAATTTTAATACAGCGGAGACGGAAATAAGGGGTGACGTTAATCAGATTGTTACAGATTTGAATGCGGTAAAAACCAGCCTTAACGATCTCAAGGCAAAACTAAGGACAGCTAATTTACTGGCGACATGATAAGAGAACTTACATTTGCAGAGTTAACTTTATGTTTACGGATAGCTCCATTGTTTTTCATAGAAGGGTTATTGCCCGGCAAATTTAATGAGGATGTATTTATTCAAACGTGGGAAAAGCTATATTCTATAAACATAGGTAAAATACATGGGGCCTTCAATGGCGATAACCTATGTGGTGCTATTGGGGGAATAATATTCCCTGACCCCAATACAGGAGAGATAATAGCAACAGAAATGTTTTGGTATGTTGCGGCTGATTTCAGGAAAGGAACTCAAGGATTAAGACTTCTAAATTGTTTTGAAAATTGGGCAATAAAAGAAGGTGCAAAAAGGATTATCATGGTACATTTAAATAATTTACAATCTGATAGACTTTCAGTATTTTATAAAAGAAAGGGATATTCACCTATCGAGACTCATTACATTAAGGAGGTGGTTTAAATGGCCGTAGCAACTGGAACAGCATTAGCTATTGGAGCGGGTGCTGGACTTTTGGGAAATTATTTAGGTGGGAAAGAACAAGGTGAGGCAATCAAGTCTGCGGCAGAGACCCAAGCCGCTGAACAGGCCAAGCTCCTTGATTTCCAGAAACAAGTATATGGAGAAGGTCAGCCTTTCAGGGATGTATCCTTACAATACGCTCAAACAGGGGCAAAGACCTTGCCTTCCCTATATGATTATGTAATGAACCCTCAGATATCACAAGGGGCACAAATGGCCGCTACGGAAGGTCAGAACATGATTTCACAGGATGCGGCAACTGCGGGGTCTCCTACATCCGGGCCGGCTCAGATTGCAAAGTCGAACTTCTTGGCAAGGCTTATGGCCGGAGAACGTGATAGGCAGGTAGGAGATATGTTCAGGCTTGCAGGATTTGGCGGTAATGCCTCTGGTATGGCAGAAGGGGCCACAGCACAGGCGGGTCAGTTGGCTCAAACAGGGGCAGGCATAGGTGGGAACATCGCCGACCTACAAGTTGCACAAGGTAACGTTAAAGGTGGCTTGTATAATACCATTGGGCAGACAGCGGCACAACTGCCAATGCAGTATCAGTTGTATAATATGATGAATCAGCCGGGTGGGCAGACTACACAACAGATGCCTCAATCAACAAATCCATATTATTTCCCATCCATGCAGCAGTATCCGGGATACGGTAATTCCGGGGGAGGGTGGTCATAATGCCTAACGATATTTTTATCCCTCAGCCTCAAGATATGGTTACTCCTGCCATGAACTTATACAAGCTCATGCAGCAGAAAAAGGAATTTGAGTTAGATCAGCAGAAGCAGGGCAGTTTACAGGATTATCATAAGCAGATGGAATTACAAAACAAGATACAAAGCATTATATCCCTTGCCAAAGACCAGCCGGAAGCAGCGGAGAAGATGTTTAATAGCGATCCGGAGATGGTGCAGAGAAATAAAGGACAGATACAGTTCAACAAAGCTGCCTCTGATGAGGATTGGCATGTTTATGAAGGTGGTGACGGTTTATATAAAATAAATAGAAAAACAGGGGCGATGCAAAAGGCTGAAATGGGAACACCGAAGGTAAAAGAACCCGGTGACCGTAAAACATCCACCGTACAAATGGGAGAGGATGTCGTAGAGATAATAGAATCAGATTCCGGGTCTGGCCAGTACGAAATTATGAAAATTAATGGCAAAGAAGTACGTGGGCCTAAAAAGCCTATGGTTGAAGTAAATATTGATAAACAGGAGAAGGAAAAAGAACGAAAAGAAAATGCTTTGACAAAGGCAAGCATTATAGTAGATAAGGTAGATGAGGCATTGGGTAAGGTAGATTATCTTACCGCTGGTGCAGGTGGTTTAGTTATGGGCAAAGTACCTGGAACTGAAGCTGTAGATTTAGAACAGGTATTAGAGACCATACGTGCACAGATAGGATTTTCAGAACTTGCCGCAATGAGACGTGAAAGTCCAACTGGCGGAGCGTTGGGGCAGGTCGCTGTAAGAGAACTGGAACTATTATCTGCGACATTAGGATCACTGGACAGGAAGCAAAGCCCGGGACAGTTAAAGAAGAATCTTGGCAATATTAAAACACATTATCTTAATTGGAAGAAAGCAGTTGAAGATTCAAAGGGTAATAATAAACCGAGTGGTGAATCATTAAAGGAACCATCAAGTAAAAGTAAATCAATTTCCGAAATGTCAGATGATGAATTATTGCAGGAGTTGAATAAATAATGCCTACCAAACTTGAAATAATGCAGGAGTTGGATAAAAGAAATAAGTTGCCGGAAGATAAAAAGGCATTACTTGAAGAGGCAAATAGAAGAGGGCTTATTCAGCAAGAACCATCTACTGGCGAATGGATATATAAAAATATTGTATCGCCAACCATTGAGTCCGGCGGTGCTATAGTCGGTGGGATTGTGGGCAGTGGAGTTACTCCTATTGCTGGAACTCTTGCTGGTGCGGGATTGGGTTATGCAGGAGCAAAGAGGCTCACTAAAGGCGGTGCAGTAGCATTGGGTTATGATAAATCGGAAACACTCAGTGAATCTTTTACGGAATTTGGAAAAGATATTCCAGTGGGTGCAGCATATGAAATGGGTGGGCAAATAGTGGGTAAAGTTATTCCCCCTGTATTTCAGGCAGGAAAGAAAGCCGGTAAATGGATAGGGCGAAAAGTGGGGGAGACTATAGGAGTATTAGAAAAGGCCGCTCCAGTTAAACCTGTACCAATCCCATCACCACGATTAGCAGGTAAAGTTTATGATGAATTCACCATGCAATCACGAGGCACTACTTTAACTCAACCTCAGATTGAACAGAATATAAAAGTAGCCAAAGAATTACAATCCAGAATACCGGGGTTAAAATTTACTCAGGGGCAATTGACAAACGATGCCTCATCGGTGGCATTAGAACGGTCATTGAGTAAGTTAGGTGGGCAAGACATGACGCAATCACAAAGAGAGTTCGCAAATAAGGTATTAAGGGATTATTACGCAAAAACTGTATCAGGTGCAGGCAAGGCTGGTGAATTTGCAGGACGAGTTAAGATTACTAAAACACAGCTTGAAACTGCATCTAAGGAAGCTCAGGATGCCGTGCAGGCTGAGATTAACAGGCTGTCTCAGCATATAGATGAGCAGGACATGGGTTATACTATTCACAGAACATTATCAGCGGGTAAACAGGCCGGTAGGGCTAAAGCGCAGGTATTATATGACAAGATACCTGATGTCTCAGTTAAAACAGAACAACTTGTTGGCACGATTGACGATATTCTAAAGGATTATGACCCTATAGTTGAAAAAAGTACGAATATTCCCATGACATTACTTAAGGGCTTGCGTAGCAAGTTGGTTGTTAAGGACGAAGGTGGCAGAATACTTACCGCCGCCGGTAAACCTATTAAAACAGTTTCTGAAACAGTCAAGCCTATGAATTTCGGTGAACTTCGCAAACTCCGTAGTCAGATTATGTCAGAAGTTAGAACTGCTGAAGGATCTGCAACACCGAATGACCAATATATCAGACGCCTTAAAATGTTAAAAGCAGGGGTTGAGGAGACAATAGATAGTTTATCTGAAAGAACAGATAGGGCAGGTGAATTATATCGGGAGGCATCATCATTTTATAAGGAATATACGGGTAAATATAAGCAGGGGACTGTAGCCGATGTATTATCAAAAGGTAGACGTGGAGAAGATACAAAGATTGCTATTGCCAATATTGCAGGAGAATTTGACTCTTTGGATGGTATAGATGCTTTCAGGCGTGCTGTTGGAAGCAATCAGGAAGCGGCAACAGCCATGAAAGATTATTATTCAATGAATCTACTTAATAAAGCTCGTGATCCCCTAACTGGTGAAATATCTACCAAAAGGGCTATGGGCTGGCTGGCTCAAAATATGGGCAAACTTAAAAAACTGGGCATATATGACGAGTTCGGCAATGTGGCAAAAATGAAGATCAAGGCTGATGCAGCGGGGAAATATTTAGATGTATATAATAAATCTGTGGCAGGCCGTATATTGGAATCTGATGTTGATGGTATGGTATCAAATGCCTTTAGGGGTAGTAAAGATTATGCTCAGACCGCTAACGAATTAATGAAAATGGCTAATGGTAACAAAGCGGCAGAGGCAGGATTAAGGAAGTCATTTGCAGATAATATTATGAAGCAGTCGGAAGTCACAACGGTAGATTTCTTTCAGCAGGGCGGTGAAACTATCTCAGATATTGAGTTCACGAAGTCATTAGCCAAGTTAACTAATCAGATTAAGAAATATGCTCCTGCTATAAAGATTATGTATAAAGATGAGCCTGAAAAGATAAAAGCAATGATGGATGTCTGGAAGGCATATAATACTATCGGCAGAACTGCTAAATCTCCCACAGGTGGAGGGTCTGATACATTTGAGCTATTTGGAAAGACTCTTGATATTGTTGCGGGGGCAACAGCCCCGGGTAAATGGTATGCGTTTAAAACTGTCAGAGATATGGTGAATAAACATGGTAAACAGAAAGTAGATCATTTCTTGCGCAAGGCAATGTTCGATCCCGATTATGCGGTAGTATTACAGAATATCGCCAAAGGAAAACCATACAGCGTTAATAACGTACAGAGATTGATGACAGGGGCGTTAGTGGCAATGGATAGCGATAAGGAGGAATAAATAATGTCGAACGGTAATTATCATTTATTTGCACTGTAAGGAGAACATATGAACGGCGGCGCGCAATTCTGGTTTCACCAATTCATTGACGGCAATGGCAATCCATATTCCGGTGTCAAGGTTTATCATACTGCCGCCGGTACGGATACGCTGAAAAATGTCTGGACGAATGAGGCTCAAACACCACCTGTTGCTGCTAATCCTGTTGTGGGTGATTCACGTGGCATGGTGAGTTTTTATGCAGATGGTGATTATAAGCTGACCATTAAGGATGCCAATGATGTAACACTTTACACTTGGGATAATGTAAAGATTACCCCCAATACGGGAACTATGTGGGAAGGAAACGCAGGTACTGCATATCCCTCAGCTTCTACGGCTAACAGGTGGCAGCAGTTCCTGAAACATGATGCAAGTAATAACATGCTGGCAATGGGAGTTAATACCGGCTCTGCTTTCAAAGACATTACACATGGTATATATGCTCACATGTTCTCATCCTTTACCGATGCGGTAACGGCAGCGGATGGTAAGACACTTATTATCATGGGTTCCATCTCACTACCATCGGGGGCTATAACTATTCCTGCAACGGTATTGGGAGTACATTTTATTGCACCAGGTGTCCTTGAAAAAGGTAGTGCTACATCACTCACTATACTCGCTCCTATCGTTGGCAATCCTATGCACCAGATATTCATTGGATTTGCAGCGGGGGAGGTGACGTTTGGGGCTGGGAGCGTAGATGCTGCTTACCCTGAATGGTGGTATGCAAGCGGAAACTGGACGCTTGCTATGCAATCAGCACTTGACTCAGGGGTAGCTACATCATTGGGATACAGGACATACGATATAGGCAATGCTATTTATATTGTAAGCCCAAGCACAACTGGAAGTAAGAAATTTACTGGAATGGGTGCGGGTAGAACTATTCTTCGTGGGACTTCCGCAAACCTGATGGTGCAAATAGGAACCACAACAGGGTATTCGTCAGGTGGGTGTCATAACATAGATGTTGGTGGGTTTACTATTGATGGGAATGCTATTGCAACCGATGGGTTAAGGATAGGCGGAACTGTATCCCCAAAGGTAGTTCTTGGCCATGTTCACGATATGGTAATAACAGCTACAAACGCTGTGGGGATGACCCTTAAATATGCACAGGGAGTTAAGTTTACCAATGTTGAGGTAATAGGAAATAATGGTATAGGTGTTGATACGGCACGAGACCCTGTGACTGGAGATGTGTTCAATTCAGCGTGTGTCTTTGATAGAGTCAGAGTTACGGCTAATGCCACTGATGGCTGGTATATTGAATCATTGGCAAATTCTCAATTTATAGATTGTGTAACTGAAAATAATGGAGCTGCCGGAATGCACTTCCACAAAGTTCAAGGATATGAACTTAATACCTTAGTTTTTGTTGGTGGATGGATTGAATATAACTGTGATACATGGGACTTTACTGATGTTTCAACAAATGGAAGTAAAGGGAATATATATGTAACACAGAATACAGGTTCAGTAGATGGTGTTGTAGATGGTGTTACATTTTTAGGAACTAAATTTCAAGGTGTTGATTATCAAGGAGCATCTGAGCAGTCACAGGTTACAACACTGGCTGCTTCAAGTCTTGCCGCTGGTGAATATTTTACAATTTCTTCGCCAACTGTGAATTACTATGTCTGGTATCGCATAGATGGTGCTGGAGCAGACCCTGCCGTCGGAGGTAAAACTGGCATAGTGGTAGATTTAATGTCAGGTGATACAAATATTATTGTCGCTCAAAGAATAGAACAAACATTAAGCCATGTCGGTGGTTACGCCAATATTTTTTATGTATCCAGAACCAATGAAGTCCTCACTATAACTTGTATGCAACATGGAAATACAACAAATATAGCGGATTTCAATACTGGATTTACTTTCTCAACGGTAAGTGATGGTGTTGCCGGAAATTATCATATATTTGGACATATTGATAATGTTATTTTAATTGGTTCCCCATTGTTGGGTTTCACCGGCCCGGCGGCTTATTCGGAAGAAAATGCAAGCGGTGATTTTGTCGTCTGTACGCAAGCATCTAAATTGCAGATAGACGGTAGAAATACAGTTAATGACCTAAATAGTCCTAAATTAGATGTTAAATATGGAATTGGACATTGGTATTTGAGTAGCAGCATAGCAGACCAGTCATATAGTAGTAAAACAATTACAGTTACTGGTGCTGCATTGGGTGATTTTGCTACAGCTTCATTATCACTATCATTGCAAGGCTTGCAATTATCTGCTTATGTTAGTGCTACTGATACAGTTGTAGTAACTTTGTATAATCAAACCGGTGGGGCGATAACAGTCGGTAATGTGATAGTGAGGGTAAGAGTTGAAAGGCCTGTGTAGGAGCATAACATGTTGAAAGATTTACAATATCGTAAATAGTTTAAGAATTTGAAAATATCTTCTTGACATTATGTTCTAAGATTTGGTAAGGTTCTTTTCGTAAACAATTTAATAAAAAAGGGAGATTTAAAGATGAGAAATCGGGGGATATTCTCAAAGGAAGGTTTATTATGTTATAATAATTTTGGGGTTTTAGAGTGTCCCCGCACTCCCCTTTTTCCCCACATTGAAGCCTGTACTGGTTAATTCCGGTATGGGCTTTTTTGTTTTCAAGAAAGGAAGGTGAGCAAAATGTTTAACTGGTACTATCGGAAAAATAAGGATTATGAGCAGAACAGGTTCCGGCTTGCATTAAAACTATGGTGCATGACCGGAATAATCAGGAGGGTATTATGATGTATAGACTAATTTTCGGCGGAGCGTTAATCGCTCAGGCAAGGGAGTGGAAAGAAGTGCGGGACATACAAAATACCTTCCCGCTTTACATGGCTACACAGATGGAGATTGAGGAGGTCGAAAAAGTGAACTGCATGCAATGCGGAGCAGAAGGAGGGAAAGATTATCATAACCCTGATTGGTTGAGCAACAGGGGGAAGATGTTAATAAGCCATATAGTAAGGTGTGACAAGTGTTATGACCATGTAGCTCAGGAGATATGGCGGGAGATATGTGATTGTTTTGAAGGAGGCAAAGATTGAAGGTAGACTTAATTGACAGCATCATAGCAGGGGCACTTATTACACTGCTAATGGTTATGGCCGGTGTGCAAGGGTATCTCTATGGATACCAGAAAGCCAAATATACAGAGAATGATATTGTAGTGGTACATAAAAATTGTAAAGGGGGATCGAAATGATAAAATTGGAAGAACCGGATACTCCGGCATTCCTGAAAATAGGATTTTTCGGGAATACTGGAACAGGCAAGACATTTACGGCGGCAAAGATTTTGTCTCAATTTATCAGGGATTATTGCCCTGACAAACAGCTTGCGTTTTTCGATACAGAGCCTTCGGCAGGATACGTCAAGGATATGGTTAAGCAAATCACAGGTAAACCCCTACTGGCCATTCACAGTAGGTCTTTCTCTGACCTTGTCCAATTCATGGATTTATGCAAAGACAAAGGTTACGTTGCACTTATGGACTCAATAACTCATCCTTGGAGAACGCTGGTAGACGACTACCTTGCGGCCAAGCGTAGTAGGGTTACAGGGGCCGGAGGCAATGCAGCCAACACAAGGTTATCCCTGAAAGATTGGGGGCCATTAAAAGAGATGTGGGGCGTGTTCAGTGCTAAATTTGCGTGGGAGCCGGTACACTCATGTATTGTGGGCAGGGAAGGTGACGTATGGGAAACGGTAGATGATGATGAAGGCGTCGGCGAGATGAAAAAGACGGGGGTAAAGATGAAAACGGAAACCGAAACCGGCTTTGAACCGTCGTTGTTAGTGCAGATGAAAAGTATCAACTCAAAACATTATGCCTATGTAATGAAAGACCGGTTTGATATTTTGACATTCAAGACCTCTGAGGCCGAACCTGATATTGAGTTCTTTCGTCCTCATATCAAGATGCTAAATCTTGGAGGGGTAGGATACAAGGAAAACAAACCTGAGCCTGTTTTCAAAAATATTCCTGGGCCTAATTATGAAACGATAAAAGCCCAAAGAGCGGCGTTACTGGAAAGTATCAAGGATGACATTATGTTAATCCATCCGGGGCAGACAGCAGAAGAGAAAAAACAGAAGATTTTGTTACTTAGGAAGGCTTTCGGAACTTCAAGCTGGACTGATCTGGAGGAAAATTTCAAAAAGTATCCAACTGAAAAGTTGGAAGAAGGAAGAAAGATAATAACAAACAATCAGGAGGATAAACAATGTCAAGAGGAATAAACGATATTCAAGTCGGAGATTTTGAGATGCCAGAAGCAGGGGATCATCCTTGCATGTGCGTTGAGGCGACGAAAGAGATGGCCAATAGTGGTTCAACAGGGATACAACTTATATGGGCTACCCATGACGGAGATACTCGGTTTAAGGATACGCTGTGGTTGACAAGCAAAGCATTAGGAAGACTTGCGTTGGTAGCAAAACGATTGTGTGCCGGAGCAGATGAGTTGGTATTGGATGATGATGATTTGCTGGCGGCTAAGGAATTAGGAGATTTCATTTTAGACCATATTAAGGGAGTTGATGCTGTTGTAACAGTTGTGGAATTTACAGAAACCTTCATCCATGAAAGTGGCGAGAAAATCGGACAGACGGAGACAAGGAAAAAGAAAAAAGTGTCGTTTTCGGGATATAAAGCATTAAACGAAGGGTGTCCATTTTAAAGTTAAACAACCCCGGAAGGCAGATACGGTAACGCCTGCAACCTGAAGTGATTAACAGGTGAGGACTTCCGGGAAAAGGAGGATGATTATGACTGATGAAGAATTGTTGAAAATAAAAATAGAAATGGAAATGTTGGTTACATCAAGGGAAGGGATGTTTGCCCTTAATAGTTATAGGCAAAGAGCGAATTTAGCCCAAGCCTATAATGAAGATGCGTTTATAGATTTGAATAAGGATTTCGAGAAATTACTTGAGAAATTAAGATAATAAAATCCCCTGTGGCGGAAGCGCTATTTATAGGTTGGAGTATAATTGATAGCTTATAAATAAGCGAAAAGTAGACGCTAAGAAGCAGATTGAGACATAGATTGCTACCTGCTGACGAAATTGAACGGTGTCCTTGAAAAGCAATCGTCCAGAGTATCGAATCTCTGGCAGGGGATTAAAAACAGGGAGGGAAAATGAAAATGGATGATTTTAGTAAAGTAAAAGTAGGTCAAAGACTTTGGAGTCCCATTTTTGGATGGGGAAAAGTAGCAGTCGTTGATAAAAATCTTCGCTGTGGGCTAATGGTGGAGGCGGAAATAGTGCCTCAGCGTTATGGATTTGACTTAAATGGTCAATATCAAGGGTACTTTGAAGTACCACAAAGTCTCTTCTGGGATGAGGTTAATATGGTTAATCCCCTGAAACCAAAAGAAAAGGAGGTGAAAATGTTTGACCCAACGAAACCATATCAAAGAAGAGATGGGAAATATACAAAGATAATTTATACCCGAACTGATGGCACTTTAATAGTGTTGGATGCGAATGAAAAAGTGTATTTCGTAAATAAAGACGGAAACTATTTCTTTCACAAAGAAGATGATTGTGACCTTGTTAATGTACCTGAAGAGATTGAAGGATGGGTAAACATATACAAGTCTTTTATGTATGATACTGAAGAAGAATCTAAGGATAATGCGGACTCAAATGTATTTGCAAGAGTACATTTGAAAGTTAAAAAAGGAGAAGGGTTGTGATAAATGATAAACAAAAAGATACATGAAATAATGGGGCTATGTTGGCATGAAGTAGTTGAAACAATATCAGAAGATGAATTACCAGAGTGTGTTAAATGTAATGCCTTATTTATATCTGATACAGATTTTAACATAGATTTTTGTACTTCATGGGAAGCCTTTGGTATTCTTTGGGAATGGTGGCAAAAACATGATAAGTTTAATGATTTCCTTAGAGAAGCGTCAGCTAATAGGGTTGGATTCATTTACTGGAGAATTATGGTTTCCCCTCGTAGTTTTGCTGAGGCTACAGTGGAGTTTTTTAAAAAGGAGGTAGAGGATGTTTGACCCAAATAAGCCCTACGGGCGTAGGGATGGGAAAAAATGTAGTATTAAATACACCTTTAAAAATGGAAATCATTTTGTGGTGCTTGAAGATACGGATCTGTATGAAATCATAAATTATGATGGCCGACACGGTGCTATTGATAATGATGCTGACCTTGTTAATATTCCTCAGAAGATTGGTTATTGGATAAATATCTATAAACCTACTGCCCAACCTCCGTTTGATATTAGCATGATTGGGTATCCTACAGAGGCTTTGGCAATAAGGTTTGCATCACCAAATGTGTTTGCAAGGCTTTGTATTGAGATTACAGAAGGAGAGGGGTTATGATGGATGATAAAATGAATAGATTTATAGATAACGAAGATGGGACAATAACGGATACCGAAACTGGCTTAATGTGGTCAAAGGATGCCAATTTATCGAGGACATATAAGACCTGGGAGCAGACGTTGGACTATGTCAACAATCTCACCATTTGTAGTTACAGTGACTGGAGACTGCCAACAATCAAGGAACTTATGAGTCTCTTAGATTACGGACAGTATGGCCCAGCCCTTCCCGCAGGTCACCCCTTCATTAATGTGCAGTCCAGTAACTACTGGTCGTCTACTGCTGTCGCCAGCTACCAGAGCTACGCATGGATCGTCTATATGTGGGATGGCATCGTGAGCTACGACGGTAAGTCCTTCACCCGCAACTACGTGTGTCCAGTACGGAGTCATGTGACGGGAAATAAATTATGACAAATGAAGAAGGAGAGGGGTTATAAAATGAAAGTAATAATTGAAAAAGATATATCTGATTATGCGATGACACCGGAAGAACTTGCAGATATGTCTGACGATGACATAATTGAAATGTGTATGAGGAACTTGGATGAGTTCTTTCATAAGATAGAGTGGCAGGTTATCAGGGAGGCAAATGAAAAACATCAAGGGTAGACACTGTGCAAATTGCTATAACTGCCGTAGCAAGTCAGGCCGGGCATGGTGCGATAAAGGTAAGTGGGGAATGGATGAAATAGGCAGGAGCATGTCGGTAGATATTAGGGCAATAATATCAGACTGGTATAAGGGTAGAGCAAAACAATGCCCTGAATATGAAGGGATGGGGGGTAGATGAAAATAAAACTAATCTTAGATGACTGGCGTAAAAAAGGTGACCCTGTAAATCCTATAAATGATAGCGATTTGTTTGATGGAAGTTTTCACACAGGCAGTACTTTTAATGGGAATATAGAGTTAACAATAGGTCAGCGGTTAGAATTAATCGCCTTAATAGCGGCAGGGTATAGGCCGGTGTTTTCGGTTGATATAGATAGGGAGGGGAAATAAAAATAAGCACATTGATTAAAGAACTTGCAGAAGAATTAGAATTATTAGGGGATGTGGAAGTAAAGGTTAAGAATTTGCGAAAGTGGAAAAATATAGATTATATATGTATTACGGGGGATAAAGAAATTAGTGTAGGTATTGAGGTAGAGGGGGGATAAATGAGAAAACTGAGCGACAAAATACAGCGGGCCAAGAAATCTTACCATTGTGATGCTTGCCATACGTGGCTTGATAGCAGCTGCAGACAAATTGATGTAAGCGCAGACGATTGGCTTATTGTGCAAGGCGCAAAAGCCGACAAGTGGAAGATAATAGCCGGGCAAGAATACCGGAAGGTTGTTTATATTTATGGCGGCGACCTGATGACGTATCGGGCGAGGCTGGATATGGATTCGTTGTGTACCCGGCTTAAATTCTTTGATGAGTACTAACTTCCGGGAAAGAAGGGGAAAGAAATGAGATACGTTTTAGAATGTACACAGAGAGGCAGATGTTGCCACAGATCAGTTATCACGAGGAAAAAGGATATTAAAGGGTACATTAATATATCCAATATTAAATTTAATGACGGGACAATAATGAGCGTAAATATAAGACCTGCAAAATACTATGAGAAGATTGAAGAAATTAAAGGCTACAATGCACTGCTGAGTAAAATACTCAAACAAGGATTAACTGGGTTTATAAAAATAGTAGACCTGAAAGGAGATTTTTAGAATGATAACAAAACCTAAGACTTTTGAACATTTTCCTGAGAATGATGTTTGTCCTGTGTGTAAGACAAGCGAGGATGCGGAGTGTATCTTAATCAAGATAGACGGTACACGAAGAGGTGATCTATGCGAAGGAGTTCCGGTACATCTATGGTGTGCTGTGGTGACTAATTATAACAAAGAAATGGGAGTATTCTACACAAGGGGAATATGAACACGACGCAAATTGAAATAGCTGTTGCCGCATTCTTCAAGCCCCGCGTGAACACTATTGTGCCAAATATTTCATGGGGTTTAGGTATCCATGAGTGCGATTTGCTTATAGTAACAAAGTCAGGTCACGCTATTGAGGTTGAAATTAAGGTATCTAAGGCCGACTTGGTTGCAGATAAGTTAAAAAGGCATGGGCATAATTCTAAGAAAATCAGACAGCTTTACTTTGCGATACCTGAAACGTTGAAAATGTATGTAGACCATATACCAGAAAGGGCGGGCATTATACTTGTTACAGAATATCCTCATGAGTGTAAAGCAAAAATATTTAGGAAGCCTAAACTGAACATGCAGGCAAGGAAACTGACTCCAGAAGAAATCCTCCATGTTGCCAGACTTGGGACGATGAGAATTTTCACTTTGAAAAAAAAGATTGTGGAGTTGTCTAAGCAACACCAGAACAATTTGCCGGTATAACCGATGATGACATTATTGAGTTGCTCATGGAAGACCTGCCTGATCTTGTTGATAATGCGGAATGGAAAATAGTTTCCTGCAAATAGGCAGGCTGGATTTGGTGGATGTTCCAGAGAAAACATCGCCGTTGGTATGGGGCCGGTGACTTCAAGCATCGGCCCCTAAGGAAAGGCGGGGAGAATAATATGACTTATGAAGATTTCTTATTATCAAAGATAGATATTGCAAAAGATTCAGGGATAATGGAAGCCATAGATTTGCAAGTGCAAGTACCGACATTGTTTGACCTGATAGATTCCGAAAATATGGAAAGTGAGATAGTTGATGAGGAAACTGTGGAAGTGCTGAAATGATTTGGTTACTCACAGGACTATCCTTAATCGGGGTAATCCTGAACATCAAGAAGCGCAAAGTATGTTTCATTGTTTGGTCAGTGACCAACGGGAGCTGGGCTATAATAGACTACCGTGCGGGGTTACAGGCTCAGGCGGCCTTATTTGCAATTTACTTTTTATTGGCAATTTATGGATTGTACGAATGGAGGATTAAAAATGATTAAGGGTATTTTAACCAAGTTTCAGCCGCTTAAAACCGGTGAGGTATCGGTATTGGTAACAACCACAAAAGAGTGTCTTCACGAACTTGTAGACCTTCAGGATAAGGAAATAAGTATACAAGCAATGCAAGAGCAGTTACCGATACAGGTAGACCAGAAGCAACTACTGGATGATATAAGCCAGAAGATGGGAGATATTAAGCAGATGTTGCAGGCATTTCCCCAAGGGTATAAACAAGTGGAGAACTACTTCTTATTAAAGGAGGATAAACCATGAGATTATATCTATGGTGGTGTCTGTTAGGGTTAACATCGTGGGTTGCAATCATCTATGTCTTGTTACTGGTTTTTAAGTATTACAACATATAGGGGGGGGACATGACCTATGATAACGATAACGCATATCACATAATACCGCCTACAATAACACCGGCCTACTGGCATATAGCGTCCGCACAGTGCCCTTGCCAGCCGGAGTTGGTGTCTGAAGACAGGAACGGTACGGAATTGTGGAAGCATACAAGGGAGGTGTAATTGACAGGTGGTAATTAAACTGATAGAGTTCCAAGCATGAATGATACGAGCATTCAAAATTCCACCTTAAACAATAAAGTGCTGTCCAAGAACATACAAGGGCAATCTCTGTATGGAAGAGGCTCGTATCCTCATCTTGGACAGCACTATTTTTTTTAGGGAGAAGACCTAAATGGCTGATCAAGGACGATGGTTCAAGTTGTGGTGTGCCTCTTTAACAGACCCTCATTTATCCAATCTCGATATAGGCGATTTTGGCCGTTGGTGTAAGCTCGGAGCATTTGTAAAAGAACATGGTGAAAATGGTGAAATCATCCTAAATTATCCGGCCCGGACATTCTGTTTCATAATGCAAATTTCTGTGTTTCATGAGTTAAATGATGTATTGGTACGTTTACCAAATGTTTTCGTTTCAAATACCGTTTCACCTGAAACGAATGAAATCGTTACATTCTTCATAAAAATCAAGAATTGGCATAAATATCAAGGAGATTTGAGCACAAGCAGGGTTAAGAAATATAGAGCAAAGCTACCGTTACATGAAACGGCAAATGAAACGCCTAAGAAGAGAGGAGAAGAGAAGAGAAGAGAAGAGAATATATATAAAGTAAAATTTCCTGAGATTTGGGGAAAATATCCGATGAAAGATGGAGTAAAAAAAGCAGAGCTTTATTTTAGTAAAACTGTTACAACTGAAAAGGATTGGCAGGATATAAATACTGCCTTAGATAATTATTTAGCTCACCTAAAAACAGAAGCATGGAAAAGCCCAAAGAATGGGGCGACATGGTTCAATAACTGGCGTGAATGGGTTGATGTTGTTAAAGTAAAATCATGGAGAGAGCTATGAATATTTTTGAGGACGAACGAGCAATTGAACAAATGGACGATGAGTTAAGGCAAGTGCAAGAGAAGATTGACAGGTTAGATGCACTCAAAAATTATGATGGTGAAGATAAAGTTATCTCGTCAATAGACATGGCGGATTATATTTACACACTGTCGAAAGATAAGCAGGAAGTCTGCATGATGAGTCGGATACCGGCTATTGATAATTGTATTCACGGGTTCTATGGGGGCGAACTAACGATTATATCTGGAGAGACAGGCAACGGCAAGACATTGATGGCTCAAACGCTTACAAACGCTCTGTTTCAGCAAGACATGGCGGGGTTATGGTTTACATACGAGGTACAACCGGAACAATTCTTGAAACAATTTAATCACCCTGTACCTATATTTTTTATGCCGATGATGCTAAAAGCTAAATCGTTAAAATGGCTTGAAGAACGTATATTAGAGGCAAAATTAAAATTCAATATCGTTTCTGTTTTTGTGGATCATCTCCACTTCCTTATTGATTTACAAAAGGGGAGCAACATGAGTCTTGAGATAGGCTTTGTGATGAGAGAATTGAAGCGTATAGCGTTGCGGTTTAATTTAGCCTTTTTTTTACTTGCTCATACAAACCGGTTGAAACTGGAAGGGGAGCCGGACGTTGACAGTTTGCGGGATTCCGCCATGATAGGCTGTGAAGCTGATAATGTATTATTTATCTGGCGGCTTAGAAATACTGAGAATCAAGCGATGCTCAAGATTGCCAAAAACAGACGTTTTGGGGTATACAATAAAAAGATTCTGTTACAGAAACAAGGGAAATATCTTACGGAGGTAAGCAATGAAGCCAACTATCAGGACAAATAATGATAAGTTTTTTGATGTTATTCGAGTGGCGGGGATAAAGCATAATAGCCAATCATGGGTTGATTATGAGAAGGCAAAGAAACTGATTCCTGCGGGAACAGGAGATAGCTATGAGAAGTATGTCCGGTATATAACAAATTATTTGGGGTTATAATATTTCCGGGATATAACCCAGTGACAGGAGGTAGTTATGGAGCTATGTAAGTGGTACAGGGATAACGATGATTGCGTATATTTTGAGTGCAGAATTACCGATACAAGCTCATCTTGTGAAGGTGATGTTGGTAGGTGTGAATGCAAACGATTGCGGCAGGCGGAGTTACACGCTGAGGCCATAGATTTGCGAGCGGATGCGGATAGAGAGTCGGGGAAATTATGACTACTCAAATTGCCAAAACCCATGAGTTAACCGGGAAAATACTCCAACTTGTTGGACAAATCACAAGAAATTATCTTGCACTTGGTGAGGCACTCTGCACAATGAGGGATGGCAGATATTGGCGGCATTTAGGAAGTCATGTTGAGACGATGGATGACTTTCTAACGGAAATCAGGTTAGGCCGGTCAACAGCGTACAATTTGATGGAAATCTGGGAAAAGTTCGGCAAGCATATCGGAGACGATGCAGAAATCGAATACACGAGGCTTGTTAGGGCCTTGCCGGTGTCCAAAACTCTTGGAGATACCGAAGTAAGCCTCTTGGTTGAGGATGCTCGCCTTCTTCCGAGTGATGGGTTTTATAATAAGTTGAGGGAACTCAAGGGAAATATAGCAACTGATGTTTGCCAGCATAATGAACGGCAATCTTTAGAGAAATGTCTTTGTTGCGGGAAAATGTGGAAATTATAGCTTGACGTTTAAATCGGTTATTGATATGATGTATACGACATAAGGGACAGGAGTATAATGAGGATAAAAAGACCGTTAAAAAGGGCAACAGGGAAGATATGCGAGTATTGTAGAGGGCAATTCGTGACTACAAAACACAATATACTTAAAAAATATTGTTCAGATGAGTGTCGGGTGGCTTTTCATAATCAAAAAAGGAGGCGAGATGAGAGGAATAGACGGACGGACATTGACTCCCAACCAGAAAAAGATAGTATTAACGAGATTTGATTATACTTGTGTTTATTGTTTTGCAGAAGCTGAGACTGTTGATCATGTAATTCCGTGGAGTTATCGGCATGATAACAGCGATGATAATTTAGTAGCGGCCTGTTGGTTGTGTAATTTAATTGCTCACAATAAGATGTTTGATACACTTTCCCAAAAACAAGAGTACGTTATTGCTAAAAAGTATAATTGGATTAAGAAAAACCCTATTCCATTGTGGACATTATCAGAGATAAAAGAATTAGGTAGGGTTCTTAAAAAATATGTATCTGATTCTGTGGTAATTTTGGATGATGAAGAACAAAGACAGAAAGTCAAGCGAATATTATTACACGAAGGTTTTCGTGTCATAGTAGGCGGAAGTCAGTATAAGGCAGAGTAAGCCTCTTGGTAGAAAATGCAAGGCTACTACCTTCTGAAGCGTTTTACAATACGCTGAGAAATTTGAAGGGTCAGGTGGCTACCGATGAATGTGGACACGATGAGCGGGAAGCTTATGAAAAATGCAAATGTTGTAACAAAATGTGGAAAATATAGCTTGACACCATAATATTATCTGTTTAATATATTGTGTATCATAGCGGTAGGGGTAGCTCCCCTTAAATCTCCGCCTGCCTGTTTCAGGCGGAGTGCCGCACTTAACCTAAACAGGGGGTGTCAAGATGGCATATCGTAGTATTGAACCAAAAATCTGGCAAGATTCAAAATTCCGCAAACTAAGTAAAGACTGTAAACTTCTCTTTTTTTACCTTATCACAAACAAAAATAGTCATTATTCAGGCATTTATTATATTCCTACTGAATTTATAGAGTACGAAACTGGCATATCCAGAGAAGATATTGAGGTAGCAATAAAATCACTGGTCTCATCTGAAATTGTAATGCACGATAGTGAGAATAGTGTTATTTGGGTTATAAATATGGCTAAATATCAATGTAAGGGTAATAGTGACAAGTTGATTATGGGTATTGTTAATTATCTTGTAGATGTAGAAGGCCCGCTGGTTGAAGAATTTAGGCAATATTACTCAAAATATTTTGGGTGCATAATTTAATAGGGTATCAATAGGGTATCAATAGGGTATCTCATACCCTCCCTATATCAGTAACAGATACAGGAACAGGAATAGAAATAGGAATAGAGACACGCACAGAGATAGGAAAGGATGCAAGGAAAGGAAAGAGATGAATTTCAAAATACATAATGACTATCAACTGGAGATGGGAATGAGCAAAAAAGCTAATCATACTGGTAAGACAATACACAGACTTAGGAGAACACTAATGTGGTACATTAGTAGATATAACGGACATGGGTACAAAACTTGCCCAAGCAATAGTCTAATAGAATCGGACATCTGTGATATAATTAAAAAAATTAATGATACTACACTAACGTCATCCTTTGCTGAGTGCAAAAGCAAAATGGATAGAATGCAATTTTTTTATAATTATATAAAGGCCACAGTTCGAGAAGTTCCACGAGATGACATCAAGAGAAGTACCCTTGAAAAATTACAAAAAACTAAATTACGCAAAATAAGTCAGTCATGGGTTAACTCCAAAATTAGTAAACTGCACGGTGATGACAAATGGAAAGCGGTCAGATATCAAGCATTAAAGGCTGGTGGTGGTAAATGTTGTCTTTGTGGTAGAAATGCCCATGATGGGATTAAATTACACGTTGACCATATTAAACCCAAAAGTATATATCCAGAGTTAATGTATGATTTAGATAATCTTCAAGTATTATGTGAGGATTGCAACATGGGTAAATGTAACTATGATAACACTGATTGGAGGAATTAACGATGAAAAAAAACAGGCTGAGAGAGCAGTACGAAGAAGTACGGATAGTTAGATGGAGGAACGGGAAATGTCCTTGTGGAAAACGGCACAGAAGCTCGAAATCATTCCAACAGACTATAAATCCATACAACTGTATTAATGGGCGAAGGAAAAACAAAGAGGAAATAATACAGGAGTTAGAGATTGAAGCAGAAAAATGGGTGAACGATCCGGTACATTGCCGGATTCCAACATATTGGGAGTGGACAAAAGAGCAAAGAGGTAAATATGATAATAATGCAGATGTTGCCATTAATGCAATTTGCGGGACTGAGGTTATTGTAAGGAGGAGGACATGAAAGAACCTAAGAAACGCAAGCCAAAGGGCCGGATCGGGAAGCCGAACCGTAGAGACTTGATAAAAGTAGCTGATAAACTCTGGTCAGAGATAGTTTTAGCTCGTGACAAGAGAATGTGTCAATATACCGGTTGTGGGCGTCCGGGCAATCAGCCGCATCATTTTCTATCACGCCGGTATGTGAATACACGCCATAATCCAGATGTAGGCATAACTTTGTGTTGGGCACATCACCGGAATACGGCACACGGAGAGCCGGAGAAGTTCAGGGATTTCATCATCCAACGAATTGGACAATCGGAGTTCGACCGACTGAAGGTGTCAGCTTACATGACCGGTTGCAAGGTGGATATGGAGATGGTCATAGTTGGCTTGAGAGCGGAAATCCCATGAAATTAAGGGCGTTAAGGTCACTGACATTTTTTACCAGCAGGGGCATAGTCGTTATTGCAAAAGGGGAAACATTTGAACCGGCTAATCCGCAAAAACTCATTGACGACGGATCGGCAGAGCAGGTTACAGAGACTGAGCCGGATGACTTTTTGAAATCATTGGGCATGAGACGCAAATAATTAGAATCGGATAGCGAACCATACCGTACCGATTACCCAAGCTGCCATGAGGTGTATGAGGGTTGCTTCTGTCATGGAGATTGTATCGGATGGATGGGGTGATACATGAGGATTGAGCATAAATTGATAATAAATAAAGTTGGCATTGGTGACATAGATATTGAGTGCACATGTGGATGGATTTTTCAGTATCGGGGAACTGTCGGGATTTGGAGTACCCAAGATGCTATTGATGCACACAAATCACATATTGTTGAGGGCAAAAAAAATCCCCTGCAGCCGGTTAAGGTCACAGGGAATGCCTCGTATGTATAGAAACACAGACCTCATTCAGAAGGGATTGCGACTCACAAAATGCGTGACCCTCTGAGGGTGTCGCCACTAAATATCGGGTGGTGGATGTGACCACCAGCCCGCCAGTGAACCCAAT
>ERZ1292625.688-Hain-H41-01um-R1-688-length-47446-cov-15_pt1 | contig 47446 bp, 52 predicted proteins | sample MGYA00564400_ERZ1292625 | MGnify/ENA primary metagenome ERZ1292625 (study PRJEB36523, sample SAMEA6512639) | groundwater metagenome | collected 2019-01-08 | study: AquaDiva: Metagenomics assemblies of 32 groundwater samples
GACGACCTCGGATTGCAATTGAATATCAACAACTTGTGAAACGTTAGTCAGAATGCCCTTGGACAGATTGGAATGTGGCACATTGCCTTGCCGCTCGACTCCTCCTCGCAAAATCCAAAGCAAGTCAATAAGCCACTTTTGGAGTGCAGAGTTAGATTCTCCTAACTGACACATATTAGTCTCGACAAATTTAATAGATTAAAAGGCAATTTTTAATGGTTATAATATTTAGGAGCAAATAATCCCTATTTTTGCAGCTTTTTTTACACGGACACGTACAAAGTATTCGTTTAAGTAGTAATATAGGGGTTGAGACAGAACAATCAATTTTATATGATTTTATTAGACCTTGCTACAGGTGATTGGATCGGGATATTAGGACTAGCTATTTTGATTGGCGGGGCATTAACGACATTAATTGTTAAGTCTACTACGTTATCAAATACAGTTGATTATATTAAGACCGATGTTGGTGATATGAAATTTAACGTTGCCAAAATTTCAGGGATGGAAGTTAAGGTTGAGGAATTATGGAGACAAAAGACTACGCAAAGTGCTTCTCCAATGATTTTAAATGCAGTAGGAAAAAAGATAATGTCAGATTCAAAAATTAAAGAGTTGACTGATAAATATTATACTGATATACTATCATCTGTTAAAGATAAAAATCCTGAGAATCCATTTCAAGCACAGGAAATTTTAATAAATGTTGTAAAATTATATAAAGACAAGGATGAGTGTAAATTAAAACTGGAAGAAGCCGCATTCAATTCTGGTAATAATGTTGACACTATTTTATTTGTTGCAGCAATAGATATAAGGGATCAAATTGTTTTAGATTTAGGATTCAGTAGGGATGATATTGATAAGCATGATCCTTCTAAGAATCAAGCAAAAACTGGAGTATAAAATATAACTCTATATTTTATGGAAGAAAATAAATTTCCTGATAAGATTGACACCTTAAATTCAATCTTAATGTTTAGCCAACATAATCACGTTATTCTTCAAACGTGTTTAGATGTACTAATTGCAATCCATTTAGATGGTAAAACTGAGGAAGAAAAGGACAAATTCCTTAAGCGTATTAATGAAAAGATTTCAGCTCATAGGGAAGATTCAAAGAGTAACTTTTTCCCTGCCAATAGTTAGATCATTATACGATATAGTCGGGTTGATTTTACTTTTCAAATCAATAGTCGATAGAAAAATTAAATTTTTAATAAGTTGTTTTATTCTTTTCATTGCTAATATTATTTATTGGTTTAGTGATTAAAGAGTAGATGACATCACGCTACACCAACTTGCAATCCCGCTCATGCCATCGCACAAACCCAAGCTTGCAAGTCCGTGTAGCTCTTTTAGGGTGGGACATCGGGCACAGCATACAACATTGTGTATGTGATCTTTGCTGGGGTTCGGTGTAGTATTATCATTTTAGTTTCATATTTTAGTATCTTATCGTGGGACGCTTCGGAGCAGGTAGGCTTGGCATTCGTTCCTCATTTACCAAGCCTACCTATTCCCAGCAACGCCACATACACAGGTCGTTGGCGGTAATGGCTTAAAAAAATGAAATATTTAAAAAGATTAGCGGACTGGTTATGGGAGGGGAAATCCTTATACCTATTTATCATTTTTATAATACTATTATTCCAATTGGACAAAATTGACATTGGACTTAGACAGGTCGACAATATAAGAGTATACGGACTCTTGTTACAATTAGGGGGAACATTGACAATTGTATACTCACTGAAAGAAAAACTTATTTTGTTCAAAGGGCACGGCTTCAGGACATTTTTTGCAGACTACTTTAAAAGGTTTCCGGGAAAACAAATTAAGAGAAACGTAAACATTAATGCGCAGACAGGTGGGCTAACTTTTGCTGGAGCAGAAGCACGTATAACCATTGGACCTAAAGATGACCCAAAAGATATTATTAGATACTTTAAGTAGGAAATAGAGTTCGTTCACGAGAGAATCGTTAAAGAAAAAAATGAAATAAAAGAAGAATTGAGGAAGTTTAAAGCTGACTTTCAGAATTCAAAGACAAGTTTTGGCAATGAGTTAGAAAAAACACGAAAATTAATTTCAGACACTTCAGTATCAAATGTTTGGATGGAAACATTTGGCATATTGACAATACTACTTGGACTAATACTTGGGACAGTTCCAGACATTGTTCAAAGAATGATTTGGTGAAGCCACTACCGCCACAACAAAATGCATAATCAATGGCGGGGTTCAGTGTAAATTTGTAGTTTAGTTTTTCAAAATACGTTTGGTGTCGTGGGACAGTGACGCGCTTCGAATTCCCGCCACTGCTTATGCACAAACGTTGGCAGCAAGCTTTCAATTAAGATATGGCAATAACGGAAAAGACACGAAAGGGACTTTGGGGACGGTCAGGTAATAGATGTGCAATTTGTCGAATTGAATTAGTTCTAGAGAAAGACCAATTTGACAAACAACTAAATGTTGGAGAGGAATGCCATATAGTTAGTAGACAATCTAGCGGACCACGACATCAATCCATACACGACTTTGACTACGATGACGGGGACAATTTATTATTGCTTTGTTGTAACCATCATAAGGAGATAGACACGCAAATTGAAACATACCCAGTTGACAAATTAAAGGAACTTAAATTAAGCCACGAGAAATGGGTTAAAGAAAACTTAGACGGTGACTATTCAAAAATTGAGACTGGCGAATCGACACCAAAATCAAGACTTGAAATCCTTGTCGACATGGTTTCTGAAAAACATGATATTGAAATGAACATAACTTCAAGTAGAGAAATACTAAACTCGACCAAAGGTTTAGAATTAGCATTTAAGGAAGTTCAAATAATCAAAATTCAAATCAAAAGTATCGTTGACAAAATACAATCTAAGTCACCAAGTTATAGAATTGAAATTAAGGACAACGAACACAAAATCGTTAATATTAGATTTAAAGGACACACTTTCCTTTCACAATTCTACCAAGCATATAGTAATTCAGCCAGTGACTCTTACCTACTTTTTGCAATATTAAAGGGTTCGTTCACGGATGAAGGATATGCTGAACCATTTGACCAGCCAGTTTTACAAAAAATCATTCGGCTAAACTTTGACTACAATGACAAAGGAGAGTTTGGTTGGCGAGACAGGGAACATACTAAGTACTTTCATAAATCAGCTGAAATCACTGACGAATGGTTAGAGAAATTTTTCAAACACGTTTTCAAGTAGAAACCTTTATCACAAGCACTGACAACAATAAATTAAAAAGTATGGACATACGAAAACATTTTGAGTATAATCCGACCTTAGACTTAACGGCCGCCCATATTGGAATAAACAAATGGGACTGGGACACAGCTGACAGCGAAGATGAAGAAACGGCAAAAGAAAAAATGAAAAGGAAAAGGTTTGACGTCCTGCCAATATTGAATTCTGATGGAACGGTCGACAAGTATTTTTCAACAAGAGAGTGGAACAATTATGATAAGTTAAACCTAAATCATATTGAACAGACTAATTCCATTTATTACAGACTAAGTTTGAACGACCTAGTCAGAAAATTTAACGAAGAAAAAAAGCATTACTACTTTCTTACAAATCATAAAGAAATTCTAGGGCTTGTTTCATATGTTAATTTGAACTGTCAGGCAGTCTACAATTATCTTTTCCAAGTCATTGCAGACATTGAGCAGAGTATTGCCTATTTACTAAAAGACCACCTTGACCAAAATGAAATTATTGAGCTATTTAAGAAATCAAGCGACATACATTTAAATGATGTCGCTAAAAATTTCGAAGCTTCGGTAAAACCAGGTAAAGACAATAATATCTTTGAGCATATGTATCTTCAAACAGTAGGCATTACATTAAATAAGTTTACCGACAAGCTTCCTGTCAATTTAAAAAGACTAAACAAGTACAACTCCAAATTCGCACCGGAAGGGACGTATGGAGAATTAAGAAATAAAGTTATGCATCCAGTAAGACCAATTCTTAACGACAACGACACGATTTCAAAAATTGACGAGTTGTTACGGGACTATTCGGACATTAAAGAAATATTGAGATAGAAAGCCAGCTGCCAACAAAATGTGCCAGGCGGGGGTTCGGTGTCCTCATTAAGTTTTATTATTTTTACTTCGTGCGGTCACGGGGACAAGTCGCAGGTTCAAAATCCCCGCCCGTCACAAACCCCAACGTTGCCGCCAATGCCCTCGGACGACAAAAAATCCAAAGATTTTGGTAAATTTGACACATGAGACAATCTGTTGATATAGAGACCAAGTTACAAGAGTTAAAACCTGTTTTGTTTGACAAATTTCATGTAAGCAAAATCGGCTATTTCGGTTCATATGCGATTGGCGGACAGAAAGACAATAGTGACCTTGACTTATTAGTTGAATTTTCCCAACCAATTGGATGGGAGTTTTTTACGCTTGAGAAGTTTCTTGAAAAAGAATTCGGGCTGAGTATTGACTTGGTGACCAAAGACGCTTTGAAAGAGAGAATCAAAAGACCAATTTTAAACCAAGTTAAATACGTTTGAAACCTGGCGAGCGGGATAATATCCTATATCTTGAAGACATCATTTTTGCGATGGACAGAATCCATGAATATATTTCAGGGCTGGACTTCGTTAATTTCAAAAGGGACTACAAGACGGTAGACGCTGTAATTCGAAATTTTGAAGTTATTGGTGAAGCAAGTAAAAACTTATCCAAAGACATCAAGGACAATTACCCAAATGTACCTTGGGAAGAAATGTACAGACTTAGAAATAGAATATCTCATGAGTATTTCGGAATTGACTATGAAATAATCTGGGACATCATTTCAAAACATTTGCCAATCAATCACAAGGACATCAAGGTGATTCTTGACAACGAACGACAAAAAGAATAAGGGCACTGGCGGCAACAAACAGTGTGCTTCTAATGAACTTTAGTGCTAAAATCCGCTTCTTCGCCAAGCCGCAAACCGTTGTAGGTAATTCCCCAAATTTCCGAGACGAAAATCAATTTCGAAAGCTAACGGGCGCGCTGTACCTTGAGACTGCTCTGCGAAAGGCCGCGGCCGCATTGGTGTGTCTACCTGTCGGCAGACAGGTAATAACCCGGGCTAATTCTGGTTGAAATGTAAAAGCCTTTAGTCTGTTGTGATGGCACTTTGCCCTGGAATTATGACGACAAATTTTGCTGACCATTCAGGCGGTGGATTAAATAGACCTCCCAAGGCAATGACACAAACACCGAAACAGGTTGTAAGTACCGCAATAAAAGAATTACAATCACGAAAGAAACCGACAATTCTTACTCATTTTACAGACAAGTTGTTTGATTTTATGTTTCGGTTTTATTCACGTAAAGCAATAGTTTCTACAATGGGAAAAATGGGTAGTAAGCCATAAAAATCGCCCCACACTTGTAAGCACATTTGCAATTCGCACAAGCCGACACACAAACCAAAATTGCAAAAGAGCTTACAAGTTTCCTGCCTTGAAAAAATTGAATTAAAACATTCGACCAGTTTGTTAATATCCTGAATGCAATGGAATAGAATTTCGGCAAACTTTATAAAAAGGCCTGGCAATTCTGTCGGGCCTTCCAGGACAAGTCAGAAATTTAATTTAAGCTGCTACTCTGGATCGATGAATAAGAGCAGGTGGCTTTTTGCCAAGTTCTTTCAACAATCGCGCATGAGCAGCAATAGCTTGCATAAAAGTTTCCTTTGATTTATACGGTACTCCAAATTCCTTCGAAGTCTGCTCTACAATAGGGGCAATTTTTCTGTAATGGACATGGCAAATGTTAGGAAACAGATGATGTTCCACCTGAAAGTTCAGACCACCAACATACCATGAAAATGCTTTGTGCCGATGACCAAAATTTGTAGTCGTGTGCATTTGGTGTATGGCCCAGTTGTTCTCAAGATTTCCATTTTCATCTGGTACAGGATATTCAGTTCCTTCAATAACGTGAGCAGGTTGGAAAATAATGGCCAGTATAAAACCAGCGACATAATGCATGACAAAGAAACCCAGGAATACTTGTCCAAATGAAACAGGAAGTAACCACAATGGAATGGCGAAGGTGTAACTCAGATAAAATAACTTTGTAAAAAGAAGAAGTGCCCACTCTTGCTTGATGGAGGCTTTTTGTTTAGCAACGAGTCCTTCTCTTTGATACCGGTTCAATCGATTATAGTCTTTAAACAGTATCCAGACAAACGTGAGCAGGCCATAAAAGAACCAGGCGTAATAATGCTGGAATCGGTGCATGGGTTTCCAATCCGATTCGGGTGACATGCGCAAAACACCACGAGGGCTGATATCTTCATCTACGTCATGGATATTGGTGTAGGTGTGATGCAATACATTGTGTTGCACTTTCCAGTTAAAGGAGTGACCTCCTACCAAATTGAGTGATGCTCCCATTAAATTATTAACCCAGGGTTTTGTAGAGTAAGATCCATGATTGGCATCATGCATGATTGACAAGCCGATACCTGCTTTTCCGAATCCCATTACGATACAAAGTACTAAAAGTGCCCAGCCCGTGGTAACAACTCCTGTTATCATGATAAAGTACGGGGTGAGGTACAGAGAAAACATGAAAATGGATTTAATAACCATTTCTGAATTAGCAGTCTTTTGAATGCCATTGGCTGTAAAATAGGAGTTCACACGCTGGCTTAGCGTGGTAAAATATTCAGCCTGGGTTCGGGCAAATTTTATTGTTTTATTCATGCAGGAACTAAAAATATTCTTGAACCTCTCATGTGATCGAAAGCAATCCAGGGAGATAGGGGCAATTGTCACACTTCAACTATAAAGGTAGTCAATCACACTCTACATAACACCTGGTAGGCAATAAAATCTTACGAAACGGCAAAAAACAGACCCCAAGCGGGTTTATAGTTCTGCGATCACTGTCTTACCTCCAGTGGTTTTATCGCCAATTTTAACATTTACATGAGCATCAAGTGGAAGGAAGATATCCACACGTGAGCCAAATTTAATAAAGCCAAATTCAGCACCTTGCTCTAATTGTTGGCCTTCCTTCACATAGCACTTGATCCTGCGTGCCAAGGCTCCGGCAATCTGCCGAAAGAGGATCTCCTTTCCGTTTTTCATTTTGGTTACAACCGTGGTTCGTTCATTTTCTGTGCTGGATTTAGAATGCCACGCTACCAAATATTTTCCCGGATGATATTTAAAAAAACTGATCACACCACTCACCGGCATCCTGTTTACGTGAACATTCAGCGGTGACATAAAAATGGAAATCTGTTTTCTTTTTGATTTTAAATATTCTGTCTCTTCTGTTTCTTCAATCACAACTACCTTGCCATCGGCTGGCGCTAGTACCTGTTTCTCATTTTTCTGAATAGTAAAAATAGGCAGACGAAAAAATTGTAGAATGATCAGATAAAAAACTACGCTTGCCCCAATCAGAATGTTCTGCCATGCCTCGGCTTCCGGGAAATAATGGCCAATTGCCCAATTCAGCGCAAACAAAACCAGCAATAAAACAAACAATAATGTTTTGCCTTCTTTGTGTATAGTCATGATAGCACATTTAGATTAAAAAGAAAGGCAAGCCTGTTAAGCGTGCCCCACAAAGATAAGAATTGAGATATATTTTAGTGTTCTTACTTTTAGATTCTTAATCAGAATCCACCGCGGAATTTATACGTCTTAGCCACTTTATCAATGGCTACCATATAAGCAGCAATACGCATGGATACCTTGTACTCTACTGATGTTTTATACACATTTGTGAAAGCATCTTTCATAATCCTGTCGCTTCTGCGGTTTACCCGATCGGCAGTCCACTTATATCCTAAACGATTCTGTACCCATTCAAAATAGGAAACCGTTACACCACCTGCATTTGCCAAAATATCAGGGACAACACTGATACCCTTTTCATAAATGATACTGTCAGCTTTAGATGACGTTGGACCGTTTGCTCCTTCTACAATCAATTTGGCTTGTATTTTTGAAGCATTATGATGAGTGATCACATCTTCTTTAGCGGCAGGAACCAGTACATCAATAGGAAGAGTCAAAAGGTCATCTCCGGAAATCTTTTCAGCCCCAGCAAAACCTTCAAGTGAACCTTTATTAGCATCACGGTATTTTACAGCTTTGTCAATGTCAATGCCATTTTCATTATAGTAAGCACCAGAGATATCGCTTACTGAAACTACTTTCAGACCACGCTCTGCTAAAAGTAATGCTGCCCAGGAGCCAACATTACCAAAGCCTTGCACAGCGCAAGTTGCTTTATACGGGTTTATCTTAAGTTTTTCCATAGCTGCGAGCGCAGACACCATTACGCCACGACCAGTCGCTTCTGTTCGTCCCAGTGATCCACCTAATACGATGGGCTTGCCGGTAACCACCGCATTCACTGTCATACCTTGTGTGCGAGAATACTCATCCATTAGCCATGCCATTTCACGAGGACCAGTTCCCATATCAGGTGCTGGAATATCTTTGTCGGCACCAAAAATATCAATCATCGATAGCGTATAGGAGCGCATGAGCCGCTCAATTTCCCCGGGAGACATTTGGCGGGGATTACAAGTTACACCACCTTTTGCTCCACCGTAGGGAATATCCACAACAGCACATTTCCAGGTCATCCACGCGGCAAGGGCTTTTACTTCATCCAGGTTGACGTGTGGATCGAAACGAATACCGCCTTTCGAAGGACCAAGTATGGTTGAATGAATAACACGATAACCTTCAAACACTTTAATACTCCCGTCATCCATAGTAATAGGCAAAGAAACAATCACTTGCTTGGCAGGTGATTTCAGTACGTTGTACACTTCTTCCTCTAGTCCAAGAATTTGTGAAGCGGTGCGGAAACGCGACATCATCGCTTCAAATGGATTTTCTGTATTGAGAAGGGGAGCAGGTTCTAAATAGCCCATAAAAAGTGTTTAAAAGTTAGTAATGTGTAACTGGATCGCTCAGTTGATCTGACTTCGAAAACGGTTGCAAAGATAGATAAATAAGGCAGATGGATCACAAATTACTGAAATCGACATCGCGATGTCCAGTCTCCATATTACCCTAATATTTCTTTATACAATCATAAAATGACGGAATAAAAAACTTGAACTACAAATGAGGGGAGAATAAAATGTGGTTCTACTTAAATTATGTGTGAATTAAAAAATTTCTAAAAATGCCACTATAAACGGAGCGGCAATGAGCAGGCCATCAAAGCGGTCAAGAAACCCACCGTGACCGGGTAGACTTTCGCCACTATCTTTGATTTCTATACTGCGTTTTAACAGAGACTCTACCAGATCACCAAAGACACCGCCAATAATAATGATGACTGAAATACTCATCCATTGCCAGAAAACAAGTGTTTTAAAATAATAGGCAATCACAAAAGCAAAAATGAAAGCCAGAATAGCCCCTCCCACTGCTCCTTCCCACGATTTTTTTGGAGAGATACGCTCAAAAAGTTTTCTCTTTCCGAACAAGGTGCCTGCGAAGTAAGCACCAGTATCGCTGGCCCATAAAATAAAAAGACAGCCTACCATCACTTGATAGTTGTAGTATCCGTTTTCAAACGCAGCAATATTCAGCAGGGCAAAAGGAATAGCTACATATAAAATTCCTAAAAAAGTAAACGCAATATTGGTAAATGGTTTGCGCTCAAACTTTTTATAAAGTTTGATCATGTACACACAAGACAAAAGTGGAAAAACTAAAAAATAGTACCGATAAGAGATGGTCTGTCGCTCAATAAAAAATGAAAGACAAAAAATAATCATACCACAAATTGTGCCAAAGGTTTTTAGCGGGATCATTCCATCAAGGCCAGAGAGCCCATAGAATTCCCACAAGGTTGCAATGCAGATAAAAGAGAATACGGCAAAGTACGTCCACTCGCTATAGATTATACTCACTATGATGAATGCGGAACCCAGTATGCCGGTGATAATGCGTTGCGTAAGGTTGTTGTATTTTTTAAGGAGAGTAGTCACAAATCGGCAGAATTACGGGCTTGGTAGAATTTCTTTAAATACACCAAAAGCCCAAAGGTAAGGATTGTAAATCCAGCAACGGCAGGCCATGGAGCTGCTTCCGGAGCTTCTAAATCAATGTTCACTATTCCAAGTTGGTGCAGATACATCATCAAAACAGAAAAGCCATTATTAACAAAGTGGGCGAACATCGCAATGCGCAAATCTCCTGACCAGTAATAGAGGTAGCCAAACAAAGCGCCCAAGAGTACTCTTGGAACAAATCCAAAAAACTGCATGTGTATAGCGCTGAACAGGATGGCCGAGATCCAAATAGCGATGTGAATGTTATGAGTTGCTCGTTGCAATTCAGATTGCAGCAAGCCCCGAAACACTAGCTCTTCACCGATGCCGGGAAGTATAGCGATCACAATAAATGCGAGAATAAATTCACCCGTTGAATCAAACCTTGTGAGGAAGGTGGTGATTTGCATGGCCAAATCTTCTTTTTCCCGCGCCCAACTTTCAAAGTCTTTTAAAAATTCTGGCAATTTAAGATGGGCATTCCATTCGATGAAAATAGAATTGGTGGCCATAAAAAAAATAACAATGACTGCTGTAATCAGCATCATCAAACCATAGAACGGTCGTTGGTCAATCAAAAGAAAAGGATTTTTCTTTTCTATAGAAAAAAGATATAAAGTCGGGCCTACTATTAAACCAAAAAAAGTAGCGCAGCCCTGTACGATGTACAGTGGAGTTTTAATTTCCGGATGATCAATAGGGCTTGAAACATCAACAAGAAAATTTATAAAGCTTCCTTCAACAAAAGGCATGGCCACCAGCATTCCAATCAGCGGGCCAATGATGATAAATCCTGCCATCGAGGTTAAAAAAATTAGCAATACGGAAATCCAGGGTGGGCGGTCTGAAATACTCTTGTCCATGAAGGCCATTAAATCGTAAAAACCTGACTAAATTTGGGGCGCAATATGGTAAAAATCGGCAATATTCAGTTGGGGGAGTTCCCCTTATTGCTCGCTCCCATGGAAGATGTGAGCGATCCGCCATTCCGTGCCGTTTGCAAAGAAGGCGGTGCCGATTTGATGTACACCGAATTCATTTCCTCGGAAGGCCTTATCCGCGATGCGGCCAAAAGTCGTCAGAAGCTGGATATTTTTGAATACGAGAGACCAATCGGCATCCAACTCTTCGGTGGTGACATTGGCAACATGGTGCAGTCTGCAGAGATTGCTACTGAAGTTAATCCTGATTTGATCGATATTAATTATGGTTGTCCTGTAAAGGCAGTAGCATGTCGCGGTGCCGGAGCGGCTCTCCTACAAGATATTCCTAAAATGGTGAAGATGACTGAGGAGATTGTGAAGTGCACACCTCTTCCGGTGACCGTAAAGACAAGATTGGGCTGGGATGACATCACAAAAAATGTTGTTGAAGTGGCTGAGCGATTGCAAGACATTGGCATTAAAGCATTGACCATCCATGGGCGAACCCGTGTTCAGATGTATAAAGGCCCTGCCGATTGGTCATTGATTGCCAAGATTAAAGACAATCCGCGCATGACTATTCCAGTCTTTGGCAATGGAGATGTTGACTCTCCTGAGAAGGCATTGGAATATAAAAATAGATTCGGTGTTGATGGCATCATGATTGGTCGCGGAGCTATTGGCAATCCATGGCTATTTAATTCGATTAAACATTATGTTGAAACTGGGGAAACGCTTGCGCCCCCTGACATGGCAGAACGCGTTCGTGTGACCAAAAATCATCTTGACTTTTCAATTCGCTGGAAAGGCGATAAGCTCGGTATTTTTGAAATGCGCAGGCACTACTCCAACTACTTTAAAGGCACTCCTGATTTTAAGCCATACCGTTCGCGATTGGTTGAAGCCCCTGATTATGCAGAAGTGTGTTCCATACTTGATGAGGTGATTGAAATATTCTCACCTTCACTTGTAATAGCGTAATGCAAATCGCAAGAAAACGCATTTCAAATCTCAGTAATTTCAAGTTTCTTCGCAGGCTGAGTTCCATAGATGAAAGATAATCCAAAGTTTCTCTCTATTTTTTTATTAATTCTGCTTTCGCTTATATGGGGAACTTCCTTCATATTAATCAAGCAAGGACTAAAAGTTTTTGCTCCTGATGAGGTGGGCGCTTTACGCGTGACGGCAGCAAGTTTGTTTCTTTTGCCATTTGCATTAATCAGATTACGCGAATTAACCAGAGTCGATTACTTTAAACTATTTGTGTCAGGATCAATGGGCATTTTCATTCCAGCCTTTCTGTTTGCCTGGGCACAAACGCGACTGGAAAGTTCCCTGGCAGGAATTTTAAATACCTTATCACCACTCTGGACCATGATATTTGGAGGATTGTTTTTTGGACAGCGATTTAAAGGGTATACCATTTTAGGTATTATCATCAGTTTTGGTGGAGCTATTATGTTAACGCTCTCCAGATCGGCAGGTACAATTAGTGGGTTTAATATGTATGGCCTGTTGATCGTAATCGCTTGCGCGTTGTATGGGGCAAATTTGAATTGGCTGAAATTTAAAATTCATAACCTTGGATCTATTACCATCACAAGTGTTTCGCTGCTATTGGTGGGCCCTTTGGCGGCTGCTTATTTGTTTGGGTTTACCAGCTTTACTTCAAAATTAACGGAAGTGCCAGGCGCATGGCTCGCCTTTGGGTTTATTGTCTTGCTGGCCTTTATGAGCACGGCCATTGCCAATCTTATTTTCACAAAGCTTTTGAAAATATCTACACCCCTGTTTGCCAGTTCAGTAACATACGTCATGCCCATCGTTGCGGTGATGTGGGGCGTGCTCGATGGCGAAAAATTATTGATTGGCCATTTTATTGGTATGACTGCCATATTGGGCGGAGTGTATTTGGCAAACCGAAAATAAAAGCGATGACCTAATTCCCTTTTAATAAAAACTTAACTAAAACGGGCAGGTGATCTGATGGATAATTCTTTCCGTCATTATCCTGAATTACCTGGTACTTTTCTACTTCCCATTCAACGGTGTGGAAAATGTAATCAATAACTCTACAGTGCATAGCGCCAACTTCAAACCCGCAGAAAGTACCAGTAGTTGAAGAAAAGGGTTTTGAGTCAAATAATTGTCGACTACTTTTTGCAATCATCATTTTATAAGGCTCCTCGTTTGGCTCAGAATTGAAGTCACCTGAAATTAAAACAGGAATATGACTTTTAGAAAGACCTTCCGTTACCAAAAACTTATGAAGTAACAGAACGCTATTTTTTCTGGCTTCTTTTCCGATGTGATCAAAGTGAGTGTTAAGATTGTAAAACTCTTTATTTGTTTTCTTATCACGAAACGTAACAACTGTTACAATCCTGGTAATGGCAGCATCCCAACTTTTGCTGCCGGGGACGTCCGGTGTTTCTGACAGCCAAATCGTATTTTGAGTAATGATCTCGAACCGATCTTTCTTATATAGAATAGCCGAGTATTCACCTTTCTGTTTTCCATCATCGCGGCCAACACCTACATAGGCATATTGTGAAAGCACATTCTGCACATCATTTATTTGATGTTGTAATGCCTCTTGAACTCCGATAAGGTCTGGATCGTACTTTGAAATCAGAGTTACCACTTTGGCAATTCGGTTTGGCCATTGATTGATTTCGTCATCGGGAGTATCATATCGGAGATTATAGGTCATCACATTAACAGACTGGCTGAATACCGGATGAAAAATGATTAGAAAGGAAAGAGATAGTATGAGTTTCATTTTGAAAAGGTATGAAATCACCTAAAGAGATCACTCTCGTCTTCAAGGAAATTAAAGAGAATCTACAAGACTGATTTCGGATCGTTTATCCGAGGGCTTCTACTTCTTCCACCTCTTCCGGCATCATCTTTTTGAAAAGATTTTCAATGCCTGATTTTAAGGTAATGGTAGACGAAGGGCAACCACTGCATGAGCCCTGCAAGGTCACTGTAACTTTTTTATCTTTAAAAGAGTGAAAGGTAATAGCCCCTCCATCTTGCTCTACGGCAGGACGAATGTATTCATCCAAAATAGTTTTAATCTTTTTTACAGTTTCCGTTTCATCTCCCGCATCAGTCAGAGGTGGTGCTTTTTGATCCAGAATAAGCTTGCCGGATTCAAGAAAGGCTTTGATGTGTTGTTTAATGGTGTTTTGAACTTCTGCCCATTCCGAGTCAGCTTTCTTGGTGACGGTCACAAAATTGTTCATGTAAAAAACACGATCAATGAACGGATAATCAAAAAGCTCAAGTGCCAGGGGCGCGGTTGCCGCACTTTTTTTATCCGGAAAATCAAAGCTCAGTCCTTCCGGAATAAGCACTTCGTTCACCACAAACTTTAAAGAGTTAGGGTTTGGATTTGACTCCAGATAGATATGGATATTTTTTTTGGCAACGTTTAACATAAGCTCCTATTTTTTACAGCAACAAATTTAAGGACTTTAAGTTCATAAGGGGAGTTAATTTGTGCATTTAAACTGTTTTCAAGTGCCTACAAATCACACGTCAATGCGAACACCAGCAGAGGATTCGTGCATGGCGCGAAGCAGTCGCCTCAATCTAAAACTCTACTTCGAATCAGACTGCTTGGCTCACCCCATAAGGCCAGCCCAAGTGCTCGCAGTGAGGATAAATATTGATTTTGTTAAGCCTTCTCTGGACTTTCCAAAGCATTCTCCCACTTACTCACCACAGCTGTGGCAACACTATTACCAACCACATTAGTTGCGCTTCGGCCCATATCCAACAAAGGATCAATACCTAATAACAAGGCAAGGCCGGCTTCAGGAATTTTAAACGTAGCAAGTGTTCCGGCAATTACTACTAATGAAGCGCGTGGCACACCTGCAATACCTTTACTGGTTAACATCAATACAAGTAACATGCTAATTTGGGTGGGGATAGGCAAATGAATGCCATACGATTGTGCGATAAACAATGACGCAAACGTCATATACATCATGCTGCCATCCAGGTTAAATGAATAACCTAATGGCAACACAAAACTTACAATTTTGTCTTTGCAGCCAAACTTTTCCAACTCTTCCATGGTTTTTGGAAAGGCGGCTTCGCTACTGCTTGTGCTAAAGGCCAGCAAAATGGGTTCTTTTACCCGTCTTAGAAGATCCGTAATGCGTTTGCCAATAACCAGAAAACCTGCCAGTGCTAAAACAATCCAGAGCATGAGCAATCCAAAATAAAACTCGCTTATAAAAATGGAATATGTTTTTAAGATGCCCATACCCTGCTTAGCAATAATGGCAGTCATGGCGCCAAAGACGGCCAAAGGAGCAAGGTTCATCACATAGCCTGTTACTTTTAAGATTACATGGGCAACGGCATCCATTAACTTAATTACAATTTTACCTTGTTCACCAATAGCAGCAGTCGCAACGCCAAAGAAAAGAGAAAACACTACGATCTGTAAAATTTCGTTTTTGGCCATTGCATCAATCACACTGGCCGGGAATACATGATACAAAAATTCTTTCAGCGATAGTCCATCATGCGCGATACCAATATCTTCACCTATATCTGGAACCGGTAAGTTCATGGCAATACCGGGTTCAAAAATATTCACAAGAATAGCTCCCAGCAAAAGACTGGTGAGCGAGGCGCCAATAAACCAAAGCAAGGTTTTTCCGCCAATACGACCAACAGAATTAATGTCGCCCAGTTTAGCAACCCCTACCACGAGCGTGGTAAAAACCAGTGGAGCCACAATCATTTTAATAAGCCGCAGAAAAATATCGGCCAGTATTGAAAATGGATCTACCTTTTTATCACGAGCTGACAATACTTCATTTCTTTCTTTGTTAAGGGCTTTCTTTTGAACAGAAAGTTGGTTGTGAACAATACTATCGGCAGCAGTGTGCAGTTGCGTTGTCAGGTGTAATAAACTTAAGTCAATGGAAGCTAATCTATTATTTTCCTGGGTTAAGTAATTTTTATTAAGCACAAAGCCTAGTGCAATTCCTATAACCAGCGCAATGACGATGTATAGAGTCAGTTTACTTTTTTTGGGTGCGGTAGAAACCTCCATGGATTAATTGCTTAAGATTTAGGTAAGTGGATGTTTTTCAGTATCCGCTCAAAATATTTTTCAATGGGTTCGCCAGGCTTCATGGGGTCTGTCCCAAGAGCGCCAGTTAAAGTATCCATCCATCCATTTAGAAAATTGAATTTTTGATGGAGCAAGGTTTCATCTCGGGTTTCCCAATACAAGCCTTCATCGGAAAATTTGAAATGACAAAAATATTTTTTGCTAAGATGATCAAATAAATGAATAACAAGTTTGTGAATGGCTTCCCCGGCAAAGTGCGTTTTTACCGAAACCCAATCCTCTAAAATTTCTTTTTCTTTGCCTTGACTCTTAATAAAAAGATGCCAAGCCCAAATACTTGTCAATCTACCATTCGATAAAAAGCAAAGGCTTATCGTTTCGCATTCGGGTGGGGTAAAACTTATCCCGTAAAGGCCATTATCATTTTTCTTTTTCCCAAATGAGTTTGGTGGGAACGCTGTTTCAAAAATTCTATATGGCCATTGATAAATTTTGACAATGTCTGTTACTTCATCTACCAATAAGAGGAGAGACGCTTTTGTGCGGAGATGGCCTTTGAAATGTATGCTGATTCCCATTGGAGTACCTGCAATATCGAAAAATTGAATTGCTTTTAAAGTTCCTCACTTATTTTTTTAAAGTAAGAAGATTTCAGACAATGAACTCCTCAAGGAAAACGCTATTTTTGGTAAACAAACATCAAAACAAATGGACATTCAGGTAGAGAAATTGCACTTGATAGAGTGGTTGGCTCGGCTTAACAACACGGCTGTACTTAAACAATTTATAGCCCTGAAGAACGAACAAGAAAAAGATTGGTGGGATCAGATTGTCCCTGAAGAAAAGTCTGAAATAGAGGAGGGCCTAGCGCGAGCGAACAGAGGAGAAGAAGTCACGCACAAAGAAGTTATGGCGAAATACAAAAAATGGCGTTAGCGATAGTCTGGACGAAACGTGCCATTCAAGGTACGATAAAATTGTTCAGTATCTGGAGACCAACTGGACGGAAAGAGAAGTTAGAAGGTTCATACAAGAGAGTGATGAATTTTTCTTGCTGCTGGGCCAGTACCCAGACTTACTTCAAAAGACGACCAAGTATAAAAATGTTTATCGTGGTCCGATGAATAATCTTACCATAATTACTTATCGGGTGAAAACACGAAAGCAACAAAATGAATTGATTAATATTCGCGGAGCCAGGCAGAGGCCTTTAAAATAGATTTTATTAAATTTAGTTTTAAGAAATGATCAGGAAACAAATCAAAGTTTTGAGGTTCGTCCCCTCAGCACAAAGTCAACTAACACCAGCGCAGCCATCGCTTCAACAATAGGCACGGCCCGAGGAACTACACAGGGATCGTGTCTTCCCTTTCCGCTTACAGTTGTTTCTTTACCTTCTTTGTCAACACTTTGTTGGTCTTGCATAATGGTGGCCACAGGTTTGAAAGCAACATTGAAATAAATATCTTCTCCGTTGCTGATGCCGCCTTGTATCCCGCCTGAATGATTAGTCTTGGTGCGAATGCGTCCACCATCATTATAAAACTCATCGTTGTGTTGCGAGCCGCGCAGTTTAATTCCATCAAAACCACTGCCATACTCAAAACCTTTCACTGCATTTATGCTGAGCATGGCTTTGCCAAGTTCGGCATGAAGTTTATCAAAGACAGGTTCACCCAAACCAACTGGGGTATTTTTAATCACACAGGTAACCATACCGCCAATGGTATCGCGCTCTAATCTGATCTGATCAATCAACGCAATCATTTTTTCAGCAGTAGCCGGATCCGGGCAACGAACTATAGTATCCTCTGTCTTTGAGAGATCCAATTTACTATAATGAGGTGCTTTTAATTCCCCGACTTGAGAGACAAAGGCATTGACTTCTACTCCTAGTTTTTTCAAAAACAATTTTGCGATGGCACCGGCTGCCACGCGGGCCGCTGTTTCCCGGGCCGAACTTCTTCCGCCTCCTCGGTAATCGCGGTTGCCATACTTAGCTTCGTACGTATAATCAGCATGCGATGGACGGAATGTATCCGCAATATGACTGTAATCTTTGCTGCGCTGGTCCTGATTTTCAATGACAATTGCAATAGGAGTGCCTGTTGATTTTCCCTCGAAGACTCCAGATAGAATTTTGAAGGCATCCTCCTCTTTGCGCTGAGTAGTGATTTTGGATTGACCTGGCTTTCTCCGGTCAAGTTCACTTTGAATAAATCGCTCATCAATTGCTAACCCTGCCGGGCAGCCGTCAATAATAACCCCAATGGCAGGTCCGTGCGATTCACCAAAGGTGCTGATCCTGAAAAGTGTTCCGTAGATATTGCTCACAAAAGTAAAGGTAAGGAAGAGATTAAGAGAGGCAAAGAATCTTTTGCCTTATCAAAGCGATTCAAGGAGAACACGTTATTACTTCTTAAAAACAAGTAAGGCCGAAGCGCCAAGGATTATGAGAATAAAAATATTTACACCTATTTTAATCCAATTGTCTGTCACAGAAGATTGAAGCGTGTTATCTGTAGTGCCCAGGCGGTCGTAAAAAGATCCGGCATCATTGCTTTGAATGGCCAGATTACGCTGACTTTCGCCTGTTATCGACACTATCGTATTCGAGCGCAGTGTGTCATATTTTTTTGAATTGGGATTGAAAAAGACCCATTGAAAATAATCTCCAAGGTTATAGGTGCCGGGTTCTTTTGGAATTATGAAATAGTTAAAGGATTTTGTACCGGTTATTCTTCCGTTTTCCCGATTAATGCTTTGCTTCACATTGGGTTCATAGAATTCAAATGTATTATCTTTCTTAATTTGTGGTTTCTCGAGGGACGAGATATTTCCTTCGCCAAAAATATTAAATTCGTATGCGACACTTTGTCCGGTGTGCAATTCCGTTGCATTAATTTTTTCGTCTAATCGATAGACACCTACCGCCACCGCATCTTTCATCGGATGGGGTGGAAGTTCTTTTACCACTATTGTCTTCGGTTTTGAATTAAATGTTTTAAAGTCTTCTTGTCTGTTTTGTCCAAAAAAGGAAGGGTTTTTGGCTACTTTAAATTTGATCATTTCCAACCCTACGCTGGGAAATTGAATAGGCTCGGTATTGAGCGGATAATAGGTAGCTTGATAAATTTTGTATTGTGTATATCCTTTTCCATTGATCTCCATTGGTTCCCCTTCAATGTTCTCGATGTTAAAATTTTCCTCCCAACAATTTGACGGCTTTAACTTTTTAAGGATTTCAGAAAGTTGTTTGCCAAGTTCATAAAACTGCATAGGAGCGCGGTTGTTATCCGCCACCAGGAATGAAAGTGTAGTAGTGAAGCCATCGCCCACAAATACCTCATCTTTATTAGTGCTCAGGGCAAGCAGTGCATCTTCTTTAACATCTACAAATTCGGTAGTTCCCTTATTAAAATCATTGGAGGGATCGCGATCAAAGAAGTTTCTGAATGGATCAGTTGACCTCACTTGCACGGGAGGTCCGACTTTAATTTTTTTGCCAGGCGAAGAAATGGATTGACCATTAATTTTCATTTTAAAGGCGGGAACCGTAAACGTACCTTGTTGCGATGGCATATAGGTCATCACCACACTTTGCGAAGAGCTTATCTGGCCGTTTACAATGCTGGTTTGTGATTGCGAGGAAGTTCCACGTTTGCGAAAGCCATCAATATCTGGAAAGTTATCATAGGTCTTCAAGTTTTCATTGTTGGCTGTTACGGATATAGTCCAGGCTTGATTTTCGCCAATTTCATCTGGGCCAAGAATGATTTGAAGATTTTGGGCAAGTAAAACATCCGTGAATATGCAACTTGCGAAAATGAACGAAAAAGCAACTTTCCAAACACGTTTCAACATGAAAAATATGATTACAACTCCAAAAATAGAACACTCAGGTTGATCTTCCCATATGCACTTTAAAACCACCTAAATCATCTCAAAAAGCAGAAAAATAAAAAATTACACTCAAATCATTTTTACGTAACACACGTTTAGTATATTCAAACTCACAAAGCCAGTCGGGCGTTGTGTTAGACCAACTAAATTCCTTTTAATTTGAAAAAAATGCTCAATTATTTCAAGACTGTGCTTGCCAAAGTAAGCTTTGATGCACGTCTATTTGAAAAGGAACTACGTAAGGCCATCAGAACTTTGGTGGTAGAAGAGTTGCAGGAGCTCAAAGTTTGGTGTTATGCCAACTTTGGGAATCACGAAGCGATTATGAATCGCTGCTTTGTTGTTATTTAATTTCTCAAATCATTTTAAAAAAGACCCCGGCTAGTTCGGGGTTTATTTTTTTTGCAACTGCTGTAAACAGTAAAATCGAGGAGAATCATAACGATTCCAGATAAAGATCTTCTACTTTCTTTCGGGCCCATGGAGTTTTTCGTAGAAACGTCAGGCTTGACTTAATACTCGCATCGAACTTGAAGCAATTGATGTTAATTCGATCACCTAACCCTTGCCATCCATAGCGATTTACCAAATACACGAGTATCGTTTCAAGGGTTTTGCCATGTAATGGATTATTGGGTTGCTCTTCTTTCATAATTAGGAGGTGATGCGCTTAGGATAGAATGTAATCCTTCTCGCGCTCATAATCTGCCTGAAGATCTTCTGGCAATTTATCGATTGAGCTTTCTATTTTTTTGAGCTGCTGTTGATAGAGATTAAAAAGTACCGTGCCAGAGATACGAGGAATTTTCGCTTCTTTCATTTTGGTGCAGAAGAATATACGCAACTCCAATTCAGTCTGCTTTATACCTGAATATTTAATTTGCTTGTTGGTTAATCTAAGAATTTTCCGAAGTGTCTTTTTGATCAAATATACATTGGTCGCAGGCACCATCTTAAATAATTCACCTAATTCTTCTTTTACATTTTCAATATAAGCTTGCTCGTTATTGGCTTCAAAAAGAAGATACGTAAGGAGTTCTTTGTTTTCTTTTTTGTACTTCGCCAATCGCATGCACAAATCTTGTGCTGCTTCAGAATCAAGAGTGTGCAATTCTTTTTTGATCTCTTGTAGGGAAGCTGCTTTCATGTATGACGATTTAATACGGTGAAGGACTCACGCTCGTCCATCCTCCATCAATGACAATGGCTTGCCCGGTAATGTGATTTGCAAGAGGTGAGATTAAAAAAAGGGCAGCATTAGCAATATCTTGAGTTGAAGCTGGTTTGCCAATCGGTGTTATACGAGACCATGTTTTTTCATACGTAGGATCGTGTGCGGTTCGTTCGGTCATGGTGGCACCGGGGGCAATGGCATTTACCGTAATGTTAAAAGGAGACAATTCAAGAACTAATGTTCTCGCCAGCATTTCCAATGCAGCCTTGCTCATGCCATAAGCAGCTAAATTTTTATGAGCCTGGTGACCTGTAACGGATGACATAAACAAAATACTTCCACCCGAATTCTGTTCTTTCATTTGCCTCGCTGCAGCTTGTGCAAGAAAGAAACTTCCACTGAGATTAACTTTCATAACCTGGCCAAAGTCTTCAGGCTTATATTCAAAAAAATCCCCATACAAGGTAATGCCTGCATTGGCCACTGCAATATCCAGTTTGCCAAAGTGCTTCACAGCTTCATCTACCATTTTTTGGATGAAGAAAATGTCACTTGCATCACCCACAAACGGAATACACTGGCCACGTTCCTTTTGAATTGAGTAGGCGGCCTCTTCAGCCAGCGATTTCTCAATATCATTAAGTAAAACGCACGCGCCACGTGCCGCCAACTGCCGACAAATTTCGAGTCCAATACCCTGACCTGCCCCTGTTACGATTGCAACTTTTTTTTTGAAGTGATCCGTTTGAGTGAGATCCATAATGTGTGAAGTATGAGTTAAAATAATGATCTTACATCAAAGATCGTAAATGTTAATGTGAGTCTCTTGAGACTTCACTTCCAGACCCGCCTTTCAAATAATTCATATCGGCACCCAGATTCGCCTGATCAACATGTTGCTGATACAAACTTACATAGCCACGATCATATTTTTTATAAGTAGGCTTCCAGTTCCTTTTCCTTTTTTGAAGTTCTTCTTCCGAGACCTCAAGTACTAAAGAACGATTGGGAACATCCAGGCTAATAGTATCACCACTTTGAACCACAGCAAAGTTTCCGCCAAGCGCGGCTTCGGGCGAGGCATGTAAAATGACCGTGCCGAATCCTGTGCCGCTCATTCGTCCATCTGAGATTCTTACCAAATCGTGAACGCCTTTCGCCAGCAGTTTTTTAGGCAGCGCCATATTACCTACTTCTGGCATACCCGGATAGCCAATAGGACCTACATTTTTTAAGACCATCACACTCGTTTCGTCTATATCAAGATCTGGAAGGTCAATTCTTTTTTTATAATCATCAATATCTTCAAATACAACTGCCTTTCCGGTGTGTTTCATCAAGTGTGAACTAGCAGCCGATGGTTTCATGACGGCTCCATTCTCGCATAGGTTGCCATTTAATATTGCCACGCCCGACAATGGATTAAACGGTTTATCCACCGTGGCAATTATTTCACGATTATAGCATTCGGCTGAATCATAATTTTCTTTCATTGTTTTTCCATTTACAGTCAGGCAATCTGTGTGAAGAAAACGATCGAGCTCTTTCAGGGCGGCAGGTAAACCTCCGGCATAATAAAGATCTTCCATGAAATATTTTCCGGAAGGCTGTAGGTTAGCAATGAAAGGGATATGAGCCGATAATTTATCAAAATCATTTAGCTCAAGCGGCACGCCAATTCTTCCCGCAATCGCCAGTAAATGAATAATAAAATTGGTTGAGCCACCAATAGCAGCATTTGTAATAATCGCATTTTCAAAAGCTTTACGGGTAAGGATATCAGACAGGCGAAGATTTTCCTTCACCATTTCTACTATTCGGATACCCGATAGTTGAGCCAGAACCTTTCTACGCGAATCAGCAGCAGGAATGGCCGCATTGCCTGGAAGAGAAAGTCCAAGTGATTCAACCATACACGCCATGGTAGAAGCAGTACCCATCACGGCACAATGTCCTTGACTCCGACACATGCATTCTTCAGCTACAGTAAGTTCGCCTTGAGTCATTTCTCCGGCACGAACGGCATCGTTGAATCTCCAAATGTCACTTGTGCCAATATCCCGACCCTTATATTTTCCGGTAAGCATAGGCCCACCAGAAACAACCAGTGCTGGAATGTTCACACTGCAAGCGCCCATGACAAGCGAAGGAGTTGTTTTGTCGCATCCGCAAAGAAGCACGACACCATCCATCGGATTTGCACGGATAGATTCTTCTACATCCATGCTCGCAAGGTTTCTGTATAGCATGGCAGTCGGTTTGATCAGGGTTTCACCTAATGACATGACAGGGAATTCTACAGGAAATCCACCCGCTTCGGAGATACCCCGCTTCACGGATTCTGCCAACTCACGAAAGTGTGCATTACAGGGTGTTAACTCAGACCACGTATTGCAAATTCCTATTACAGGCTTGTCGCGAAATTCATAATCGGGTATGCCTTGGTTTTTCATCCAGGCCCTGTAAATAAATCCATCCTTTCCGGTTTTACCGAACCATCCCTGACTGCGGAGTTTTTCTTTCATCTGTTAATTAATTTTTTGAAACCTCCAAGGTCTGTAAGCTACAATAAACAGACCTTGGAGGTCTACATTCATTTTCGTAAAAGAAAATTAAGAAAATAAAGTTACTCTTCACTCCCACCCATCACTTTTGCGTATTAGTGTAGATACAATAATAGTTACTACATTTACAGGATGTCGTTGGAACAAGATATTAAGCAGGAGAAATTTGAAAGTGAGTTCCATAAGGTTGCAATCAACATCCTTTTCACAAGCAGCTGGTTATACAATCTTAACGCGGATCGTCTAAAAGCCCATGGCATAACTCCTGAACAATTTAATGTCTTGCGGATTCTCAGAGGCAGTCACCCCAAACCTTCAATGTTGGCTGAGGTTACCTGCCGCATGATTGACAAGAGTAGTAATGCAACTCGCCTGGTTGAGAAACTGCGCCTGAAGGGTTTAGTCAAACGAGAAATCTGCGAAGGCAACCGAAGGCAAGTCGATATTTTTATTACAGACAAGGGGCTTGCTATCCTTAAAAAGGTTGATTCGGAAGAGTCCGAATGGATCGTCACCTTAAAAAATATTTCTAAAACAGAAGCGCAGGAACTGAATCGAATCCTGGACAAACTTCGGGGTTAATTCTAATCGTTGCGCAAAGTCAAAGCGGGATTTTCCTTTACAACACGCTTCATTTGTAGACCTATGGTTACACCAACCGTGACAACCATCGATGCAACTGCAATGATAAAAGGCAGCGGCCCGGCTGATTGAGGATCGGGATAGATATGCTGGATGAGTGAGTTTGTTGCAAAGAAACCAACAGGTGCACCAAGCAGAAATGAAATAGACAATATCCAGATGTAGTCAACATTCATCAGTTTGAAGATTTGGCCGGTGTTGGCTCCGAATACTTTTCGGATACTAAACTCCTTTAACCTTCTGGTGATATTGTAGGACACTAATCCAAAAAGTCCAAGGCAAGAAAGTATAAGAGCTACTCCGGAAACGAACGACAGTATCATCGTGTTCGCATCATTATCACGATGAAAGTCATAGAAAACCTCATCCTGGAAAAAACCAGTATACGGATCATCAGGCGCAATTTCTTTCCATGTTGTTTTTAAAAACGCTTCTGTCTGTTTTTCCTTACCCTCTTCTGTTTTTACGCTAATGAATCTATAATTTTCTTCCGGGGTACTACTAAACATAACGGGTTCAATAATATTATAGAAACCCTCATATTGGAAATTTTCAACTATACCGATTACAACTCGCTTCACACTATCCACTTCAAAGGTTTCATTTAAGGGATGGTCCCAATTCATTTTTTTTGCAAAGAGTTCAGTGATGACAACAGATTCCACACGATCAGTTTGAATTGATTTGTTAAACAACCTTCCTTCTTTTAATCTTAGATTCATCGTTTCTAAATAATCGAAACCTACTTTATAATGAATAGATTGAAAACGCTGCCCTTTATATTCAAAGGAAATGCGAGGGTTTTGATACCCAATATGATTGACTGAACCAGCAAGGCTCATCTTCGTTGGTTGAGCAGAAATTTTATCGCGCAATGAAAGGTATTGTTCATATTTCGAAATGGACACAACATAATTTTGCGCATGTTCATAACCCCAATCTTTGTTTTTTAGATAAAGGCTATTGTCAATGAATACAAAACTTCCCACAATGGTGGTGAATGCCAGGAAAAATTGGAAGGTGAGAAGTACGCGACTGAAAACACTGCGCTGGCCAAATTTTTCTTTCCCTTTCAACACTTGAATAGGCTGGAAGGATGAAACGTAAAGGGCAGGATAAGCGCCTGACACTAACGCAACAAATACTAACAGCCCGGCAAAAAATAAAAACATTGCTTTGCCAGAAGAGAAAGCAAAGGGTATGCTTATGGGTATAATGGCGTCTAATGCAGGTGTGAAAAAGTAATACGACAATCCAATTCCAACCAGGAGAGAGAGAGTACATAGCAAAAGATTTTCGGTCAGAAATTGTTGAATCAATTCTTTTCTGCCACTTCCAATAACTTTACGTATACCAATTTCTTTTAAGCGAGTTGCCACAGTTGCCACGGCTACATTCATATAGTTAAAGCAAGCCAGCAACAATAATAAAGTAGCAACGGTGCCCAACGCAATTAAACCTGCATGGGAGGCACCCCCTGAAACAGGACTAATAATCAACATGTTTTTCTGAGCTAGCCCTTTTAGTGTATGGAAATTAAAATCTTCAATTGGCCACTCAGGAGAGGACGAATTTTGGAAGTTTTTATATTTATTCATGCTCGCAGCTACTTCGCTGATGGCGTGGCCTGGCTTTAAAAGAATGAAAGTTGCATCGGTAAGATAACTCCAATCATAAGCGTCCTTAAATTTCAGATCTTCAAAAACAACCATCGGAATAAGAATCGAAAAGTAAATACTGGAATTGTAAGGCATGTCGACAACAGCACCAACCGTGAATTCCCTTTTTTGATTGTTAGAAAACTTAATAGAAAGCGGTTTGCCCAAAGCAGTATCATTTCCAAAATATTTAACTGCAATGTCGTGAGTTATAACAATTTGTGATTTATTGGAAAGAGCATTGTTATTTCCTTCGCGAAGCGGGAAACTGAATATCTTTTGAAAGGCCGGATCAACAAACCAAATGCTTTCATTGAAAACTACATCGTTATGCCGGACTGCACCACTGCTAAATTCTATTCTTGTCGTTTCTTCTATCACAGGAACTTCATTTTTAAGAGAAGGCGCAAGTAACATAGGTGAATCTCCCCAGTCCTCCTTTTTACTGTCAACCATCACATGATTTGTAACCTGATAGATACGATCCTTATTTTCATGAAAACCGTCTGTATTCAGTTGATTGTCGATGAATATGAAGACAGTAATGGCGATGGAAACTCCAAGTGAGAGTCCCATCACGTTAATAAAAGTGGAGACTCTATTGCGCAAGGCATTTCGGAAGCCAGTAAGAAGGTAATTTTTAATCATGTCAGTAGCAATAGGTAAATAATTTTTTGATTGTTCTTTGCGAATATTTTTCCAGCGAAAGAAGCGAAACACATTCCATATAAATTGAAGGCTGGCTACACTTTTATTTCCTTTCACTTTTCGATAAAACAGTTCGTACGCATCACCCTGAATTTCTTCAAGCAGAGCCGGATGGCAGTACCATCTCAGAAATCGATCTGCCCATTTGGGTGGAGAATGTTTCATGTTATTTGTTGTTCTCAAGTTGGCAGTTGCCAGGATGCAGTCGCCAGTAACCATCACTGTCCTACTGCCCCTTGCTTACTGCCTACTTTTTTAAGCTAATCTAAATTGCAACGCCACTTTCGGGATCTGATTGAAGAGTTGCGTCCTCATTTCATTTGCTTCTTCCAGAGCACGCTTGCCGGCAGCAGTAAGCAAGAAAATTCTTTTTCTTCGGCCACCTCGCTCTTGCGATGGGTCTCCCATTTTTGATTTGAGATAGCCTTTATCCTCCAGCCGGGTAAGGACTGCATGAACTGCACTGATATTCAAGCTTCGACCTGCTTGTTTTTCGATTTCATCCATCACACCCACGCCATACGCTTCCGGATGAAGAATGCCGACTGTTAATAAAATAAGCTCTTCTAATTCGCCTAAATAGTTTCCTTTCATAAAAAAATAAGGTTATGTTCTACAAACGTGAATATAATACATATGTTTCGTTTTTGTAGAATTAAATAAAAAGAAACTATTGTATATACAATAATTGTTGTAACTTTGTTTGTTAAATCATCGTTTTAAGCAAGAAAGATAGAAATTATGAAAACAGTCCTACATAAAGCCGCCACCCGCGGCCACGCCAATCATGGCTGGCTCGATACAAGTCATACCTTCAGTTTTGCCAATTACTATGATCCCACCCGAATGCATTTTGGAGCCTTACGAGTGTTGAATGATGATTTTGTGGACGGGGGAATGGGCTTTGGCACGCATCCGCATGATAATATGGAAATCATTTCTATTCCTTTAGCTGGCGATTTGGAACATAGGGACAGCATGGGGAACAAAACGGTCATCAGACAAAGTGATATTCAAATTCTGAATGCAGGCACAGGCATTTCACATTCGGAATACAATAAAAATGCTGACAAGAAAGTAAACTTCTTGCAGATTTGGGTATTTCCGAAAGTCAAAAACATTGTCCCGAGTTATAGTCAAATAACTCTAAATCCAGAGGATCGCATCAACAAACTTCAGCAAGTGGTGAGCCCTTCAAAAGAAAATGGTAGCGTTTGGATCAATCAGGACGCCTGGTTTCATCTGGGCACCTTAAAAAAGGGATTTCAAACGGAGTATGTCATCAAACAAAAGGGCAATGGAGTTTATTTTTTTGTGATTGAAGGTGATGTAACAATTAACCTGCCTACCGGACAGGCAGGTGGACAGAAACTTAACAAGCGCGATGGCCTTGGCGTGTGGGATACAGACAAACTTTCCATCTCTGCCGATAGCGACACCGAAGTTTTATTGATGGATATTCCGATGGAATAAATGCAATGATGCTGGATGCTTGATGCTTGATGGTGGATTCTTGAATCACTCGGCTAGCATCAGGAATCCAGCATCTTAAAAACTAAAAGGAGAATTTATGAAGAATAGAACCGTATCACGATTACTTTATGCCGAAATGATAGACATGGGCGGACTTCCCGTTCGTCAGCCATTTCCAACACAGCAAGTGGAACAGATTGATCCCTTTTTGCTTTTGCACCATGCTGAAGTGAAAGTGCCAACGCATTTAGAGCCAGATCATGCAGGTGTTGGCCCTCATCCACATCGAGGGTTTTCTCCGGTTACATTTGTTTTCAAAGGTGGTGTGCATCATCGCGACAGCAGAGGAAATGACAGTTTGATTTATGCCGGAGGCGCACAATGGATGAATGCCGGCATGGGCGTGATCCACAGCGAGAGGCCACCACATGATATTCATGAAATAGGTGGAAGGCAAGAGATCATTCAATTGTGGATCAACACTCCGGCAGCACACAAGATGGATCAGCCTGCTTACTTTCCGATTACTGCGGATGAGGCACCAACCTACGCGAGTGAGGATGGAAAAGTAAAAGGCAGCATATTTTCAGGAGAAGTAGTGGGGATTAAAGGCCGGATACCTTCACATACGGAAGTAAATACAGCATCTTTTGAATTGAAAAAGGGAGGTAGAATTTCTGTTAAACTACCAGAAAGTCATAATGCACTTTTGTACCTGTTGGATGGAAAGCTTACAGTGGAAGGATTTGGTTTGGTTGAATCATTGAATGCTGTGATGTTTAAGAAAGATGGAGAAGGTATAACTTTCGAAGCATTAGAAGACACCCGTGTGCTCTTATTAAGTGGCGAGCCACTGAATGAAAAGGTAGTGTCACATGGGCCATTTGTCATGAACACTCAAACGGAAATCATGGAAGCCATGCGCGATTATCAAAAAGGGAAAATGGGAATACTGATTGAAGAATAGATTTTAGAATGGAGCATAAGAAGATTAACTTGATCATGGAAACTAGCATTGACATGCAAACATCAACGGATTTTAAGAGCCCCGTGCTGGAAACGATTCAACAACGAAGAAGCAGTAGGGCTTATCTGGATAGAACAATCGAACAAGAAAAAATCGAATCGCTATTTGAAGCTGCGCGCTGGGCACCATCCAGTGTAAACGAGCAACCATGGATGTACATCTATGCCACTAAAGATCAGACGGAGTTATGGCAAAAGCTTTTTGATGTATTAAATGAAAATAATAAAACCTGGGCACAGCATGCGCCCTTGTTGATTTTAAGTTTAGCCCGTAAAAATTTTATCAGAAATGACCAACCGAATGGATCGGCCAAGTATGATTTGGGCGGAGCAAATGCATTTCTCTCCCTTCAGGCAACTCACCTTGGTTTGAATGTGCATCAAATGGGTGGCTTTGACCGCCAAAGAGCTATGGAAGTATTGAATATTTCAGATGCGTATGAATTTGGAGCGATGATGGCCATTGGTTATCCGGGTGATCCAGAAATACTTCCTGAACATTTGAAGCAACGAGAACTTGCTCCGAGACTCCGCTTTTTGCAGGAAGAGTTCGTGATGAACAAAACATTTTGAAAATGGAGGAAGAAAAAGTTGCTGTTGCCACAATATCAGACGAAATCTATAAGACTGAACTAAAAGTACGCAGCCATACATTGATTGCCGATGAGCCCGCAGATGCAGGCGGCAAAGATTTAGGTCCACGGCCTGGAGATTTTTATCGGATGTCTCTTGCTTCCTGCACAGCCATCACCTTGCGCATGTATGCCAACCGTAAGAAATTTGATGTCAAAGAAATTCAAGTAATGGTAACAACCGAGGAGGGTGAGGGGAAAACAATTCTTCACACAGCAATTAAAATAAATGGTAATTTGGATGAGGCACAGCATGCAAGGATGCTTCAGATTGCAAAACTATGTCCGGTACATAAAGTGTTTACAAATCCTATTGAAATTGAAACAACGATATCCGTTAACAGTTAATTATTTGTACAATTCAACCGCACTTTAACGGAAACGATTTACCCATTAACTGCCATGAAAGACATTACAAAGAAATATACCAACGGAGAGGTAACGATTGGGTGGAGGCCAAACATGTGCATCCATTCTGCCATTTGCTTTAAAGGATTGGGTGAAGTGTTTGATCCGCAAAAGCGGCCATGGATTACACCGGAAGGAGCAAACACAGAACGCATTATTGATCAGGTTAAGAAGTGTCCATCAGGCGCATTGAGTTATTATATGAACAGCGATGCAGGCGATGGAAAGTTAAAATAGAAGCTGAAACAATCGTAACAACCAAATGCCCCCTCTAATGATGTTTGGAAACGTTACTATAAAGATTCAAAAGGAAACGTTACCCGTAAGAACAATGCCACGGCTTTTTGCAGATGTGGAGGTTCTTCCAATAAACCATATTGTGATGGCTCGCTTAGGAAAATTGGATTTGTGGGTTAGAAAAACCAAATTTCATTTTTACTTTTGTGATTCAACGATAACCTAAAAGGTAATGAAGCAACTTATTGTGATTGTCATGGTGACCGCTTTCCTGGCGTGTCAACCCAAAAAAGAGGCCGCCTTTAACGCCTACGGAGATTCCATTTTAACAGAGAATGCCACGGCATTGGCCGGTCTTAGTACAGAGGTAGAGGGTAAAGATTCGGTTCTGCTCACACTGAAAGGCACCATTGAAAAAACATGTGCCAGGAAAGGCTGCTGGATGTCTGTTCAGGATGAGAACGGAGTTGCCACTCGTGTGACCTTTAAAGACTATGGCTTTTTTGTGCCAACTGAAGGTGCCGATGGTAAAGAAGTTGTGTTTTCTGGGGTAGCCAAGCGCAAAGTTACAGATGTAGCCACCTTACGCCATTTTGCGGAAGATGAGGGTAAAACCCAGGCTGAAATTGATGCTATCGTAACACCAAAAGAAGAAATTGAATTTGTAGCGAGTGGTGTAGTGATCTACGAAAAGGATTCTGACAACTAGTTACTTCAGCATGTTATAGTTTTTTAGGGCTGTTAGCTCAGTTGGTTCAGAGCACTACCTCGACAAGGTAGGGGTCACTGGTTCGAACCCAGTACAGCCCACATATATATAGTCCGTTCACCTCTTTAACCCCTTTGATTGATCAGGTTCGTCACGCTCTTCCGGTAATTGCGACTGATAGGTAACGACTTGGTGCCAATCTTCAGATCGCTGCCTTCCACGGATTCTATTTTGGGACGGTTGACCAGAAAGGATGTATTTTTATAAAGTCAGTTGGGGACAGTTGGCTTTGAGACTCTTCATCGTGAGATACGCAATAATCTTTTTGCGTTCGGTACAGATGGTCACATAATTTTTGGCATTTCGATATCCAGGAAAATAAGGTCCTATTGCTTTTAAGAAACTTATCAGCCTTCATCGCGCTTTCAAATTTTCCCAGCAAATCGAGGAATAGAACTTGCTCCGTAAATTCTTGAAGGATTTAACAACAATCACAGCTTACAGTTGAAGCCACAAAGTTCATTTCATTGAATTAAATTATTTAAAAGAAATAGTATATTGAACCGTTGTCGTGTTCCTAAGAGTCACGAAGCTTTTTCAAATATTAAATCATAACCAATATGAGTAAAGTCCAAGTACTGGTCGGCACAAAAAAAGGCGCATTCATTCTTACCTCCGATAGCAAGCGCGCCAAGTGGGAGGTGAGCGATCCATTCTTTGGCGGCTGGGAAATTTATCACATGAAGGGCTCCCCGGTAGATCCCAATCGCATATATGTGTCGCAAACCAGTTCGTGGTTTGGACAAATCATTCAGCGATCCGATGATGGCGGCAAAACCTGGTTCCAGCCGGGTTTCAAACCGGGCGATGACACGAAGACACCGGATGGAATGCCCGCTACCGAAAGCAATAAGTTTGCATACGACACTTCCGATGCAGAAGGAAAACCACTCACAACACACCAGTTTTATGATGGCACCCAGAAGCCGTGGGAGTTCAAGCGAGTCTGGCATTTAGAACCCTCGCTCACCGACCCCGACACCGTGTATGCCGGAGTGGAAGATGCCGCACTCTTCAAGACAACCGATGGCGGCAAAAGCTGGAAAGAATTATCGGGATTGCGCGGCCACTCTACCGGGGCCCAGTGGACACCCGGTGCCGGTGGCATGGGATTGCATACCATTATTCTCGATCCTAAAAACAAGAACCGAATATACATTGCCATCTCTGCCGCAGGCGTATTCAGAACAGACGATGCAGGGAAAACATGGAAGGCCGTTAACCAAGGATTATCCTCTCAGTATATACCCGACCCCAACGCGGAGGTAGGTCACTGCGTGCACCGCATTGCCATGCACCCTTCCAAGCCCGATGTATTGTATATGCAGAAACATTGGGATGTTATGCGCACCAACAATGCCGGTGAGTTGTGGACGGAAGTGAGCGACAACCTGCCTTCCGATTTTGGATTTGTGATCGATGTGCATGCGCACGAGCCCGAAACCATTTACGTTATTCCCATCAAGAGCGACTCTGAACATTTTCCACCCGATGGCAAGCTGCGCGTGTACAGAAGCCGCACCGGGGGAAATAATTGGGAGGCGCTCACCAAAGGACTTCCGCAAAAAGATTGTTACGTTAATATTTTGCGCGAAGCCATGTGCGTGGATAAACTCAACCCCTGCGGCATTTACTTTGGCACCACAGGGGGACAAGTCTATGCCTCAGCAGACGGAGGCGACAGCTGGAATGCCATTGTACAAAATCTGCCTTCTGTTTACTCGGTGGAAGTTCAGGAGTTGAAATGATCCGCGTAGTACTCCCATACCACCTGCGCAACCTTGCTCACATTAACTCCGAAGTACAACTGGACGTTTCCGGAGACATCACCATACACGCTATTCTTACTGCGCTCGAAGCGCGTTATCCCATGCTGGCCGGCACCATCCGCCATCACACCACCCAACAGCGCAGGCCCTTTGTGCGATACTATGTTTGTGGAGAAGATTTATCCCTGGAGCCGCCCGATGCACCCTTGCCCCCTCAGATTATCTCGGGCGAAGAACCCTTCGTCATACTCGGAGCTATTGCCGGAGGTTAGTCGTCACGACCACTCAAAGTGGTCAGACGACTTGGTTGATGAGGGCGTGCCATCCGACCTGTCCGTCCGAAACAAAGTGTAGGCGGAAGCTTCAGCGTAGGATGGCGTGCCCCCTCGTTCTCAAACTGGTGCAAGCGTCTCGCTTGTACTTTTTATGTACAAATGTGGAAGAGCGCAAGCGTGACGCTTGCGCAAAAGGGGGGAAACTAAACCAGATGGTTAAAGCACTTTAGTTTCGTGACAGGCCTTGTGCTCCTTTATTCATCTCTTCAACAACCTTTGATTGATCAGGTTCGTCACGCTGTCGCGGTAATTGCGACTGATCGGTAACGACTTGGTGCCTATCTTAATTTCGTTGCCTTCCACGGATTCTATTTTGGAACGGTTCACCAGAAAGGACTGATGTATTTTAATAAACTCGGCAGGGGGGAGCTGACTTTCGAGGCTCTTCATGGTGAGGTAGGCAATAATCTTCTTGCGTTCGGTGCAGATGGTCACATAATTTCCAAGCACTTCTGCATACAAGATGTCGTTCAGCTCAACTTTCTCAATTCGTTTTTCGCTTTTAATAAAAATATAGGAGGGAGGCAGCGTCCCGATAGCTGTCGGGAGAGTCTTCATTTCATAGAAGTCCTTTGCCTTTTGTACGGCTTTAAGAAAACGATGCAAGGCAAAAGGTTTTAAAAGATAATCGATGATATCGAGTTCGTATCCGTCAAGCGCATACTGAGGGAAGGCAGTCGTCAGGATGACCATCGACTCAATGTTGGTCCGCTTGAGCATTTGTAAGCCGGACACTTTTGGCATTTCGATGTCAAGAAAAATAAGATCGGGTTGATTGCTTTTGAGAAACTCCTCAGCCTTCATCGCGCTTTCAAATTTTCCCAGCAGATCCAGGAACGGCACTTGCTCGGTAAACTCCTGCAGGATTTTTCTGGCCACCGGCTCATCGTCAACGATTATACACGTGAGCTTCTTCATAGCGTAAGCGTCAACTCTACCCGGTAAACTTTATCTACATTTTTTATATCGAGCTGGTAGCGGTCTTTGTATAATAACTCCAGTCTTCGTGTTGCATTCGTGAGACCAATTCCACCTTCTGAAGACTCACTTTCATCATACGTATTCTCACAGACAAACTCGATTTTTCCGGATTGCTGTTTCAGGGAGATCACAATCCGGTTGATAGCCTTGTCATCCCGGGAAGCATATTTGAATGCGTTTTCGACAAAGGCCATGAAGATCAATGGTGCGACTTTAACGGTTCCGTCCGCGCAATGAATGTCCAGCGTAACTTCCATGTTGTCATTGCTGCGGGCTTTTTGCAGCGCCACATAATTGCGGAGGTGTTTGATCTCCTTGTCGATGGCAATCAAATCGACATCGGCTTCGTACAAATTGTATCGCAGAAGATCGGAAAACTGCACGAGCATATTTCTGGCCAGGCTGTTGCCCATGTCAATGGAACCATACACGGTGTTGAGGCCATTGAAGAGGAAGTGCGGGTTGATCTGCAGTCGTAAATACTTTAATTCGGTTTGCAATTGGTTGATCTGACTGTTTTTAACTTGTTCTTGCTGCTCCGCCCACTTCTGCGTGACGTATAGCATCGAGGTAATAACCATACAACACGTTCCGTAGATGAGGTTGTCCCAATACCCACCGCTGGTGGCCGTCATCTCATCATTGAAGATGGTCTCATGGAGGAAGCTGTTATAGTGGTTCATGGAAGTTGCATAGAGAAGGATCAAGCCGATCAACGCGAAGGCATACGCGCTAAAGAATTTTTTCTCTAACAGGTTGGGAATTAAAAATGAACTGTTGGCCAATATCAGTAGGCCAAAAAGGGTAAGGTGCGTAAAAAGCGTACCCAAATAGGAAAAACATGCGAGCACCGTCTCACCGGTATAAACCGGCTTCTCGACCACCAGTGCGCCTATGTAGGCTGCACAAAATAGTAAGTAAGGGATGCGTTTGTTTGTGAACATTTGTTTTCCTGCCATGAAGGTATTCCATTGAGTTGATAACCGGAAATCTTCACTTTAGTAGACAAACGGATTTCTGAATATTGAGGATACTTATCATGTGAAATGCACATTCTGTCATAAAAATTTTTACCACGAATTTCTCACCGCAGAGGCGCGAGGGCGGTTTCCCCATCGGGGGCAAGGGGGCGTGAGGTTGAAAACCAGATTTCACGTGATTACGGCTGGTTCTGTAGAATATACGTTGAGATATCATAAGATATTATCAAATCCCTGCGGAGCTCGTTAATTTCAAATATTCGGTCTTACATCTCGTGTCTTATATCTCAAGTCTCACATCTTCTAAATAATTTACCGCACAAGGAAATGAAAAACGTTATACAGTTTGGTGAAAATGTACCGGGATATAATATCCCTGTGTTAAACGAGCGCGAGATCAGGGCGGCAGCGGGAATCATGTTTTTGTTTATCTATACCTCGCTGATGCTTATCATATTCAAGGGTGATTTCAGACTGGTTAAATATGTGATCGCCATTTTTCTCATCGACTTTGCGATCCGGGTGTTTATCAATCCAAAATTCTCCCCTACGCTGATCATCGGCCGATTGATCGTGAGCAACCAGGTGCCTGAGTACGTGGGCGCGAAACAAAAGAAATTTGCGTGGATCATCGGTGTCCTATTGTCCGCTTCCATGTTTGTCTTGCTGATCGTCATGAATGTCACCGGTCCGTTTACGGGTGGTGTATGTCTAATCTGTCTTATCTTTCTATTCTTTGAGTCCGTGTTTGGAATCTGTCTGGCCTGTAAAGTTTACCGGCTGATATATGGTGAGAAGGCGCAATATTGTCCGGGGGAAGTCTGCGATGTAAAAGCAAAGCAGCCCATACAGAAGACATCGGGAGCACAATTGGCGGTTGTGTTTGCCTTTATCGGGATCATCTTCCTGATGGTACGGTTCTTCGCACCGATCGTCAATGTACCGCCTCACGACATCTTCGCAGATAGTTCTGCAAAGTCAGCATCGAAATGATCTCCGACTCACGGGAACATTATTTTGAGACGTTCCGGGAGAACACGATTGGCCGGGGCAGATGTTCTGCTTTCCATCCGGAGAAAAAGAACTCATCTATGCCGACTGGACAGTAAGTGCGCGAGGATACCGGCTATTTTTGCCCAAAATGGTTCAAGTTTTTTTTGGCTCCGGACATAATGAACTCGTGATTCTTTACGAACTCAATCATTAAAGAATAATTGTTCTTTCATCATCGCTAAAAACACACCGTTCGTCCAACCAAATCCGTCCTGGTTTGGATATTCACCACCACTGGCTTCTGCGTTATCGCTCCACACATCATACTTCTCCGTCATCTTTCCGGTATTCTGATATACTTTAAGGTTAGCGTTTGTCCAATTTGATTTTAAATGATTAGCCAACTCATCTAAGCCATAATTGAGCAAGCCTTTGTAAGCGATCCACTGCAAAGGGGCCCAGCCATTAGGTGCGTCCCATTGCTGGCCACTATGTTCCAGCGTGGTAGTCATACCACCAGGCTTTAGAAATTTATCATGAAATATTTCGGCAACCGAGATCGCCTGATCTGGAGATGCAACTTCAAAGAATAAAGGGAACGATGCCGCAAGGGTGTAATGTTCTTTTTGCTTGTTAGCGACAAAGTCAAAATCAAAAAAGAATTTCCTTTCTTCACTCCAGCAATATTTTTTGATGGCGCTTTTTCTTTTAGAGGATAGCGATAAGTATTCTGCCGATTTCAAACTGTTTCCAGAAAGTTGATACGCTTCTGATAAAATTTGTTCGAGATGAAGGAGCAAACAATTTAAATCCACTGGAATAATTTCAGTGGTATGGATGGTGGCAAATGATTTTACATCCTTAAACCAGCGGGTACTAAAATCCCAACCCGATTCAGCCGCAGCGCGCAGGTGACGAAAGAGGTCTTCAGGTTTTTGTTTGGATTGATGGGAGAGTTCTACATCTTCTTTATAGGCTTCTGGTCTTGGTGTGCTATGCTCATCCCAATACCGGTTGAGAATGGATCCGTCATCCATACGCACTACGCGATGTTGTGATGAATGATTGACAGTGAGTAAATCAGTTCCCTTCATCCAAAACTGATATTCTTTTTCCAATTGAGGTAAGTATTTAACAAGTGCGCCCTCTTCTTCCTCTTCTCCTTCCTTCTCAACTTTCTCTTCTTCATCATGCAGGAGCTTTACCATCAATGAAAAGAAGGGAGGCTGCGAACGGCCAATAAAATAGGAGCGGTTGCCGTTGGGGATGTATCCTACGTGATCGATCAGAAAGGAAAAATTATCAATCATGTTTTGAATCATGTCCACACGGCCGGATGCTCGCAACCCTAACATGGTAAAATAGCTGTCCCAATAATAAATCTCGCGGAAGCGCCCACCGGGCACAACGTAAGGACGAGGTAATGGAATTAGTGAACCACCTTCTTCATCTGGATTTCTGGTCAGTACATCCCATAAAGTTTCAATGTGTTGTGCCGCGGATTTTGCTGCATCGCTTTTATAATCTGTGGAGTATGCATCGGGCAATGAGAAGTTTTCTTCAATGAATTTTCTAAGATCAAATTCAACATCAGCGCGACTCCTTAAATAGTCGGCATTAATTTCGTTAAGCGCGCGTTTAGGCACGCAATCGGGAAAGGTTTTGCCATCGCCCAAGGCGTTACTCAATTGAACATTTTCAAAGAGAGGGCCCAGTTCGTGAATTTGAGGTTCTTTCATAATAAGCTTAATTCGATACCAAGATACTTTTTATAAGCTAAAAAACTGGTTAGTTAACCTACGTTTACGATAAAAATTAATGTTCAATATATTGAACATATTGATAATTTTATTTTACATTTATCTAAAATTCAGAAAGACAATGATACCAACAAAGCCAGGTGATATTGTGAGATATCACACTCCTTTTCCCGATGAAGATCCGGCACAATTGTATTGCGTACTTCAAATATTTCCAGATGCAAATCCAGGCAGAACTCATATCTTAGCTTTGAATACTGGACTTAATTTTCCACCAATTTGTGTTAGATTGATCAACGAACTTGAAACCGCTTTAGACCTTGACCAAGAAGAGATTAATAGACTTGCAGCATCAATTAAGAAGTACCGTTGGTGAACATATACGCAGCTTACGCGAACAAAAAGGATTAAATCAAATTGGATTGGCTGATTTGATGAATATTAGCCGTTCGACTATCTCCAAAATTGAGAATGGAAAATTTTCAATCACTCTAGATTACTTGGCAAAACTTGCTCTCTACTTGGAGTTTGAAATACGACTTGTAAAAAATATCAAGGCCAAGAAAGAATAGGTTACTTAAAAGCTGACCGATAAAATTCTGTCAGCTTCTCTCGTTCTTTTATTTTTATTTTACCACCTGAACATTTGGTGATAGCATCTGGTAAAACCTGAAACAAATCCTCAAGAGCTGTTTTGCTGCCAGTTACTAAGCTGTAAAAACTAGCACCATCAGTTTCCCTTATTTTTTCATTAGCTACACACTTTTCTCCTTTCTCTTTTTCTGAGGGAGTGAATTCACGATCATATCTGCTTGGTTTTTTAGGTATGATTGCGACATAGTATGCCGAGTATCCTTTATAGATACTCGCTTTTGGCATTACCAAACCCTCTAGCGAATTGTAAAGATCAGCGAGCTTACCACCAGAAACAGTGTTGTATTTATTTTTTATTTCTGCAACTATCTTTTTCTCTTTAGAAACCAAATCGATGACACTTCCCGTTTCCATATTGACCCAGCCATCGACCGAACCGAGAACAAATTGGTGAAAATTACCTATATGATTCTGAAGGGTTTTTTGCGCTTGCCTTGTTGTTTCACTTTTGATCCACGTATTATAGTCAATTTCAAAACCTGCTATTTCAAAAAGGGCAGAGAATGGGTCGATAACATTTTTACCGAATTCTTTTTCAGTGTTAAGTTTAGCTTCACTTGCAGTTAATAGTAAATGATTCACTGCATGTTCTAACTCCTTATCTGTTATCCAGCTTAATCTTGCCATAAATCTGCTCTTTTTTCTAAAAAGATATGCTCAGAAGAGAAAAATTCTGAGCTTAACTTTTATAAAGTAAGCAAATAAGCAAACCACTGGCAATAATTTGTAATGATCCGATTCGGAAGCTATTATTCGAAAGCCATTGCCAATTGATTTCTGTCAGACAATTGATATTCCTTGTAGGTTGTGTTTAAGAATTTCACGATTGAATAGCCTATCTCCTTGGCAAGATTTACGGGTACTGCATTGCCAATTTGTTTATATCGTTGAGAAACAGAACCCGCAAACTTCCAATCATCCGGAAAAGTTTGAATCCTAGCATATTCTTTAACAGTGAAAGGTCTTGTTTCATCTGGATGACACCTTTCTGTTTGTTTTTGTGCAGGGCTACAGGTGAGTGTTAAACTTGGTTCATCCCAACTTATCCTTCTCGCCATGCCTGTCTTTCCGCCTCCGAGATAAAAACTTTTTTGCATATATTCTTTTTGGAGTTTAAGTGGAAGATCTCTCCAATATCCCCCAGGAGGTATCTTTGTTAAGATTTCTTTTTTCCTTTTCGGATATTTTGTCCCTTCAGATTCCTGCACATCTGTGGAATAAAGTTCGCCAGCTTTAAGCGCATCTTTTAAATTGTAAACCTTGTTGTAGGGCTTAGGAAAACCAAAATCAATATCAATATCTTTTCGAATGCCAACTAAAATCAGACGTTCCCTTTTTTGTGGCACTTTATAAAAAATAGCTTTAAGTATTTTTTCATCGAGTGGCTTATATCCAATCTCGTCAAGAATTGATTTCATTCCTCGAAGTGTCCTTCCTCCATCATGATTTAAAAGCCCACGAACATTTTCGCCTATGCAGAGCAACGGCTTGGTTTCATTTACAATTCTGGCAAACTCATAGAACAATGTTCCCCGTGCATCTTTTAGCCCCAACTTCTTGCCGGCATAGCTAAATGCCTGACAAGGAAAACCTCCGGTTACTACATCTATTTTCCCTTCGTGATCTTTAAAACTTACATCTCTAATATCGGCTTCAATCACCTTCCAATTAGGTCTGTTGATCCTCAACGTTTCAGCCGCCCAATGGTCAATCTCATTTAAGGCTATGCATTTTAGACCTGCCTTTTCCAGTCCAATGGCCAATCCGCCTGCCCCAGCAAATAATTCAAGCACTGAATAATCTCTATCAGGCTTAATCTGATTTCCTGAATCCTCTGTATTGAACAAAAAATCCAGTTCATCAAAGATTTTAAGTTGCTCTTTTCTATACACCCTGTAATTGCTCATTGGTTCCCGGACAGCAGTTAGCTTACCACTATTGTCCCATCTTCTTAATGTTTCTTTGCTTTTTCCTAGCAAATCAGCGACTTCTGAGAGTGTATAGATTTTTTTCATAACCAGCTTATTAAACATTACACATGGTTACAAATATATCATTTATTTATAATCGGGAATTAAAATCTAATATTCGGTAATTGAAGAAGGTAAAGAAATATCCTAAAGCGGTTATTAAGGTGCCGCGGTTCGAAGAATCTGCTGGTTTTTATACAACAAAGCAGAGGAGTAAAATAATGGCCACCATAAAAGGCAAGGGCACAAAGCCAGAAATAGAGTTTAGAAAGGAATTGTGGAAAGCCGGTATAAGATACCGTGTTAATTATACGCGACTGCCAGGTAGGCCAGACATCTCAAATAAAGTTTTAAAGTTTGTTGTGTTTATCGATGGTGAATTCTGGCACGGATTTAATTGGGAAGAAAAAAAGCTGAAGATCAAAACCAACAGGGATTTTTGGATACCCAAGATTGAACGAAACATGCAAAGAGACCATTCATATAATTTGAAACTAAAAGAGATGGGATTCAAGGTTTTCCGTTTCTGGGGCCACGAAGTAAAAAAGGAATTGGATAAGTGCGTTAGTCATGTTGTGCGTCACATTAAAAAATAGTGTCCGCCCTTCGAACTAAGCCTCACCACTCAAATCCAGGGAAGATAAAATAGAAAATACTCCACCAGCCATCTTCATTGGATAAATATAATTTGAATGGCCCTTCAAAATGAATGGTTTCTCCCGTTTCCAGAACGGCATCGTATCTCACACCGCCTTCCGCGTGCCCCATGCCTGTTTGTGTTTCATCGTTCCACTGAAACTTAACTTCATTCATCGCAACCTGGCAATTAATGAATGAAGTATAACTTTCAAATAGGTTTTGGATTTTAGCCAGCGTTTCCTCACGGGTCAATGTCTGGCCGTTTGCCAAAATAAATTGATGGCCTAATTCGGAACTAAATTCATTAAATTCTTTCCTGAACCAATCCCGTAAGAAATCATCACTGCGATTGCGAATATCTAAGTCATGATCTGCATGAAATTCCTCATAGATAAAATGCGTAGTCATGCCAGGCATACTGTTATCCGTCTCATGGTCAAACAATTCTTCGGTAATGAACTTGTACTTGAACCGGTCTTCCCTTGGCCGGATAAAATCTACGGCAACGGATTTCTGTTTCATCAATTCGGTTAGCCGGACGTATTCTTTTTTTAAATCCTCATCAGGTAATGCAGCTGCTTTTTTGAAATCTGGTGATCCTAAAAGCTCAACTACTTTTATGGGTTTGTATTCGCCAAGGTTTTGTTCGAATGCGTAAACATTTTTAAGGAACTCGTTTTCTATGTCGGGTGGAAGGGTTTCCCCTTCGCCTAGCTTAGCTCCAAACTGAGCTTGCAGTTTTAGTTTCAGCAATTCATTTTCCATACGAAGGTTCTCCTGAGGATCATCGCTGAATTTTTCTTCATCTGAGTTCATATCATTATTTTAGTCTAAGCATTGTCAATTGCCTATTTGCCTATTGCCAACTCTCTAATGTTCACCTTTCGAACTAAACTCAATCTTTGCCTCTGATTTCTTCTGTATCCTGTTAAAGAAAAAAAGGCAGACCATTAAAACCCCAATAGGTACTAGCGAAAAATAAAAAGCCGTTTGCCCACCATAGGACTCAAAAATATTTCCGGTAATGATAGAGCCTGTCGTTCCACCAAGCGCAGAGAAAATCACAATTAATCCGGACATCGGCCCATGTTGGCGTGCAGGCAGTGTGCTCAGGATAACAGAGTTAATGGCTGGATAAATCGGTGCGATGAATAGTCCGATTAACGGAAAAACAAAAGCACCCACTGGAGCATTGCCCCAGCCGGTTACTTCGCTACCATTATGTTGTGCCAACGGAATAGCAACCAATACCAATACACTTGCTGCCATTAAACAAACAATCAAAACTGCAAACCAATGAATTTTTTGCAACGCAAAACCGGCAGTAAACCTCCCCAGTGCAGTGGAGGCTGCAAGAATACTTGCCATTTGTATACTAAGAGTGGTCGGAAGATGTAATACTTTACTATTAAAGGTCGGCAACCAACTCATAATACTCTGCTCAATCAGTACATACGTGAATGCACTGACTATGAAGACCAACACAAGTGGTGTAATGGCAAGTTTAATCATGTCACCAAAATCTTCGAGAAGGGGTTTTGATGCATCTGCCTTAACGGTTGATTCATCCAGTTTGGTGCTGAGCAAAAGCAGAAAGGCAACCAGGGCAATTCCGGCCAACAAGTAATAAACACTTAGCCATGTTGTTGATTGCGGATTGGTATCATCCACAAATGCACTGAAAATGAAATATCCTGTAAGAATACCTACCATAAAAAAGGATTCGATGAAATTCATGAAGCTAGCATGCTCCTTTTTATTGTCGGTGACTATACCGATGGTAGCATAGACGGACACTTTAATCAAGGCGAATGATGTGCCAGTGACTGCAAACAGAACTTTCGTCATGGTAAAACTGCTTAGTGAAGGCATGAGCAGGCAGGCGGTGGTGACAAAGCCAAGTGCGATAAGCATGGAATTCTTATAACCAATCCGGGTGATGTAGGAAGCCACCAGAAACGAGACAATGGCAATGCTCAGGTCTTTGAATGCTTCCAAAACACTGGCAGAAGACTCGGACACACCATAATTACTTTGTACTTGTAAAATCACGGTGCCAACACTGTTGAGTAGTATAGCAAAGACAAAATAGTTGAGAAAGAGAGAGAGATTGATTTTCCAGTTGGACATGTAGTTTGTTTAGGTCAATAACAAATCTAATCACTTTGAATCAAATTCACCCCTTTATAAATTGGCAGGCATCACTCTTAACTGATCCGAACCAATCATTATCTTTGCGTATGCGTATTAGTGTATTATCTTTCATTTTATTAGTATCTCAATCTTTGTTAGCACAAGTGTACATCCCCAAGTTTGATATTCAGGGTCACCGCGGTGCGCGTGGATTGAAACCGGAGAATACTGTTCCCGCCTTTTTAATGGCGCTGGATTCTGGCGTGACTACCATTGAACTTGATGTTGTCATCACGAAAGATAAGCAGGTTGTCGTTTCGCATGAACCCTGGATGTCGTCTGAGATTTGCCTCGATCCAACAGGAAATGTAATTCCCAGGAAAGAGGAATTGAAGCATAACATCTATCAAATGAACTATGATGATGTAAAGCAATACGATTGTGGATCGAAAGGGAATGAACGATTTCCTGACCAACAAAAAATGAAAATCGTAAAGCCGCTTCTCTCTGATGTAATTATCGCAGTTGAAAATCACATCAAGAATTTTTCCACTTACGAAGTAGATTATAATATAGAGATCAAAAGTTCCCCCCAGGGTGATAATAAATTTCATCCAACCACCGAGGAATATTCTGAACGGGTTTTTAGTCTCGTTGATCAGTACATTCCACTGGAAAGATTGGTGATTCAGTCATTTGATTTTCGTGTATTAAAATACTGGCATGAAACACATCCCGAAGTTCGCCTGGCGGTCTTAGTGGAAAATAAGAAAACTGTGGATCATAATTTAAACGCTCTTGGTTTTGTCCCTTCCGTTTATAGTCCGGATTTCAAATTGCTGACGAATGAAACGGTAGAGTATCTGCATGCTAAAACAGTGACACCAATAGCGACTCCCGGTAATGCGTCAACAGATTCAACCATCAAACTTCGGGTAATCCCCTGGACAGTCAACGAAATTGACGATATGCTCGTATTAAAGGGAATGGGTGTTGATGGCTTTATTACCGATTACCCTGACAGGGCAGCCAAATTTAAGATGACGTTAAACATTAAAGCAAACGGAAAGTAAAGCACAAACGCATTCACTGTTTCTCCATGTTGCCATCTTTCATTACAAAAATGACTTTTTCCATTGCTTCTATTTTTTGAAGTGGATCTCCTTCCACAGCAATAATATCGGCATATGCCCCCTTACTAATTTCACCAAGCTGCCCGGTTTTATTAAGGAGCTCAGCAGCTACAGTTGTTGCAGTCTGTATTGCCTGCATAGTCGTCATACCGTACTTTACATAAAAACTAAATTCACGGGCTTGTGGAATTTTGAACCAGTCGAATCCACCTGCATCGGTGCCAAAAGCAATTTTAACGCCTTTCTGAATTGCCTTTTTAAAAAGTGGCTGTACACCCTGATACATTTGCAAATAACTAACTGCTCCTAATTTAGCTCTGCCTTCGGCAACATAATCTATTACGGTTAGCGTGGGTACCCAAAAGGCACCTTTCGAAACAAATAAATCCATGCATTCTTCATTCATGGCTGAGCCATGTTCAATCGTACGTGCTCCTGCCTGTAAGGCATGAATTATTCCATCAGGTGTCATAGCGTGTGCGGCAAGCATTTTTCTGGATTTAATAGTTTCATCGGCAATGGCTTCGATTTCTTCATCTGTGAAATTTCGCAAGCTGCCAAATGAACCATCGGCTTTGCGATAATAACTGCGGTCAGCATAGATTTTAATCCAATCAGCACCATAGCTAATTTGTTCACGAACGGCTTTTCGGGCTTCATCGGCTCCGGTCACCTCTTGAATTCCCTTTGGCATATGTAGTTCCCAACTGTATTCACTATTACCAATGCTATAATGACCGGTAGTGTTAATTGCCCGGGTCGATACAAACATTCGGGGTCCTGCAATTACCCCGTTGTTAATTGCTTTTTTAACATCAACATCGGCATACATGGCACCCTCAGTTTCCACATCGCGAATGGTGGTAAAGCCATTCATCAAGGCAACTTTGCAAGCAGCACTTGCCCGAAGGGTTCGGTATGGAATACTCTCCTTTAATAATTGTGCATCGTATTCCTCAGAAGTTATATCACCCTGCAACAAAACATGCGTATGACAATCAATTAGACCTGGCAATACTGTTTTGGTGGACAGGTCGATTACCTTAACATGCGTAGGAATTTTATCCCACTCAATAATATCTTTGATAAGATTGGCTTCTATAACGATTGCTTTTTTTCCCAATGAAACATCAGATTTACCATCAATCAATTGACCGCATTTAATAACCGTTGTTTGGGCATAGACGTGTATACTTAGTGCGAACTGGAGGATATAGAATAGTTTTTTCATAGAATGGTGGAAGATTATAGTTCTTGGAAATAAATTTTTTCAATTGCGCATTCGATGTTAGTCATTTCTGTTTCCGGAATCAAGAATACGCCAATCCGAATCGATCATCCACATCTTTTATTTACTTTTGCCCGCATAATTTTCAATTATGAAATATAACGTATACGGTATTGGAAATGCCATTGTAGATATTATCACGGAAGTAGAATATGATTTCTTTACCAAGAATGATGTGGAGAAAGGCGTGATGACCCTTGTAGATGAAAAGCGTCAGCAACATCTGATGAAAGCCATTGACATGAATAAGAGTAAAATGTCGGCAGGCGGATCGGCTGGCAATACTGTTACCGCCATTAACCAATATGGTGGAAAGAGTTTTTACTCCTGCCTGGTAGCGAAGGATGAGTTGGGGAAATTTTTTCTCGATGATTTGAAGGCAAACGGCATTGATACTAATCTAACACTTGAAAATTGCCCTGAAGGCGAAAGTGGCCGTTGTTTGGTGATGACGAGTCCAGATGCTGAGCGCACAATGAATACTTTTTTGGGAGTAAGTTCTTTCCTTGCGCCCGAGCACATTGATGAAGCAGCGATAATTAACTCTGAATATATTTATCTGGAGGGCTACCTCGTAGCAAGCCCTAAAGGTTTGGAAGCTATGAAAGCCGCCAAAAAAGTGGCAGAGCACAATAAAGTTTTAGTGGCTCTTACATTTTCAGATCCAAGCATGGTAAAATATTTTTTTCCCCAAATGGAGGAGATTGTAGGCGCCAGTGTTGACCTTCTCTTCTGCAATGAAGAAGAAGCCCTCATCTTTACAGGTGCAAGTAACATAAAGGAAGCCCGGGAAAATTTGAAAAAGGCTGCTAAGCGGTTTGTTATGACGATGGGTTCCAATGGAGCTTTGATTTTTGATGGTGATACTTTTATTCAAATAGAGCCCTATAAGGTGCAGGCGATCGACTCGAATGGAGCAGGCGATATGTTTGCGGGAACATTTTTATATGCCATTACGCACGGCCATAGTTATGCCGAGGCCGGCAAGTTGGCTTCATTGGCTTCTTCTAAAGTGGTGTCTCAATTTGGCCCAAGGCTCCAAACACAACAGGTGCTCAAGATTTTAAAGGAGCTTGTGTAATCAATAAAAATCTCGCTTTTATATTGGATTGGAATCAGATCCTCCCAATTAATACCGTTTTTTAGGTTGCTTTCCCTCACCTTTTAGAGATGGCTGCCAAGTACCTCCAATCTGCTACCGGATGAGGCCAGTTGGGTAGAAATCCAATCAAACCCTCAACTCAGGATTGGAAATCAAAAAAATCCTGATCATCTTTGCAGCCCTTAAAAAAATTAAAGCCTGCCTGCCGGTAGGCAGGGATTAACAGATAACAACAATGAAACGTACCTTCCAACCTTCCCGCAAGAAAAGAAAGAATAAGCACGGTTTCCGCGAAAGAATGGCAACAGCCAATGGCCGTAGGGTCTTGGCGTCACGCAGGAGAAAAGGCAGAAAGAAACTTACCGTTTCTGACGAAAAGACCTTAAAGCATAAGTAA
>ERZ1292625.407-Hain-H41-01um-R1-407-length-66195-cov-12_pt2 | contig 47351 bp, 64 predicted proteins | sample MGYA00564400_ERZ1292625 | MGnify/ENA primary metagenome ERZ1292625 (study PRJEB36523, sample SAMEA6512639) | groundwater metagenome | collected 2019-01-08 | study: AquaDiva: Metagenomics assemblies of 32 groundwater samples
GCCACCGAGGCCGCCACCAAGGCCGCCACCAGGGACGCCACCAGGGACGCCACCAAGGCCGCCACCTGGGCCGCCACCAGGGCCGCCACCGAGGCCGCCACCAAGGCCGCCACCAGGGACGCCACCAGGGACGCCACCAGGGACGCCACCAGTTTTCTTGTCAGGTGCTGTGGCTGTTGGTCGTCGTACGCCAACGGCGGAAACATGTGGTCGGGGTGGATCGCGTACCTGTCGTTTTTCCGCAACGTGGCGAATCTGAGCCTGCCGCAGTACGAAGCCTTCCAGCACTACGAATCCGCCGCAATCCACGGAGGATACCGTTTCATGCACAAGAGCTTCTGGATCGTCAGCGACCGCCCGACAACCATTGGCCGTGACGACCAGAACCGACCGCACTGCGACAACGGACCGCAGCTCGCGTGGCGCGACGGCTTCAAGACGCACTACATCCACGGCACGAAGGTGCCCGAGTTCGTCGTCGAGCGCCCGTCCGAGATCACCGTCGCGGCCATCGACGCTGAGACGAACGTCGAGGTCCGGCGCGTGATGCTGTCGCGCTATGTCGGCGGTGTGGCGGCGTACATCCGCGACGCTGGTGCGAAGGTGATTGACGATGCTGGTGAGGGCATCGACCGCATCGTGCTGCATCGACGTGAGCGGAAGGACGACACGCCGATCGTGACGCTCACGATGGTCAACCACACGACCGAGGCGGACGGTAGCGTGAAACAGTACACGATCCGCGTGCCATCGACGATGATGTCGGCACGTGAGGCGATGGCGTGGAGTCAACATCGGCGCGTCGAGCAGTACGCACCCCAATTTCAGTCGTAGAGGTGACGAGATGAACGAGTCAGAGACAGACGTGATGCGTGCGAAAATCGAGGCGGCCAACGCCGAGCGCGACTACTGGTTGCAGAAGCAGGAGCAACTGGTGCTCGGGCGGAAGTCGGATGAGGCATGCTTCGCATGGTGGGGGCTTCGCCTCGAAGCCCAGCGCCTTGAGAACGCGAGCATCGCGCGCAGGGCGGCGAGTGAGGCGCTCGACGCAGCGATGAGCGTGATTCTCGCCACGGACCCTGGGACGAAGCCATGAGGACGCTTGACGAAATCGCAGACGAGGTCGACCGTATTCGCTGGGCGTTTTCGGCCAAAGACAGTCGGCACGCCGAGGTGATCGCTCTGGGGGATGAAATCCGAGCCCACGCACGCAAGCCCAAGCACTTCGCCGCCAACCCGCAAATACCGGGAAACGGGCTGACGATCGAGGACGACCAGGCTCGCGCCTACCCAGCGGGCACGAAGGTCTTCCTCTACGACAATGGCGGCGTGCCGCAAGTGAGCGTGGCGCTGGTCGAGTCGCCGGACTACTGGATCTGGTCCTACCCCACCGAGGATCAGGCACGCGCGGCGTGCAAGCGGCATGGGTGGGTCATCGACGAAGTGAGGAGTGTGAAGCCATGACCGAACCCAAGTTGTGCCCGACGACCCTGCGCTGGGCCGCGCAGCACATTCGGAAGTTCATGGACCCAGACGAGACACGATGGGTGCGCATATTCACAAACGAGACATACGAACATGCCGCCGAGTCCCTGGATGACTGGGCAGCCGAGGCCGAACTGGCCGAGGCGAGGCGCAAGGCCGACCCAGGCTGCACGTGCTCGCCGTCGCCTGGGGCCGGGACGGGCGACATGCTGTGCCCGTCGTGTGCAGGAGTCTATTCTGCGAAGTTCGACGCCGGACTCGCTGCATCGTTGGAGGCGGCGATTGAACTGCGCGCAGAGGATCTTCGGGGCACGCTCGCGCTGACGGCCGACCAGGACAAGGTCGACGAGCACTACGGGCGCATCGCGTACGAGGCGTCTGTGCAGCACGAAGAAATGGCGAGAACTGCGGTAGGTCTCGGTTCATGGCCGGGTACCCCCTGGCGCCGCATGGGACGGGCCGAGCAGGAGAGTTGGACCGCTGCCGCCCAGGCCGTGGCGAAGGCGATGAAGACCGTGCGAGGTGGGTCGTGAAAACGCGCACGTTTGTTCCACCGTCCGGTTCTTGCCTTTGCGGCCATGGCGAAAGCTGCCCTGTATGCCGCATGACCCCATCCGAGCGGGATGCCCTGGGTTTGGTCGACGCCGTCATCGCGGCCTACGAGGCGTTCGTCGCAGCGAAGGCTGTACGGGATGAGCAGGTTGCTGGGAGCGCCGAGCATTATCGGCGGATGACCAAGCGCGAAGCTCTGGGCTGTTTCGCCGGGCCTGGCATCGAGTCGCCAGACCGGCAACTTTTCGCCATGATGCAGTCGCGGATTGCGTCCTCGGCGGTGGCCCGCGACAAAGCGCGCGACGAGGTTATGGCCGCGGTTGCGGCGTTGGCGGGGAGGAAGGGATCGTGACGTACAACCTGCCCCTGATCCGCGAGCGCCTGACCGCGGCCGGCATTCCGTTCGAGAGCCGGAACGAGTCGGTCGTGCGCGTGTACTTGAAAGGCGAGACGATCACCGCCGCGATTTGCTGGTTCGACTACGGCAACGACTTCTCGCTGGGCTGGACGGGCCGAGCACAAGGCAACCGTGGGTTCTTGGACGCGGCGCGTCTGGCGTTGCCCGTCATCGACATGGTGGAGGCACCGTGAGTGAGCTACGCAACGACATCTACGTCATCGAGTACCTCGTGCGTGACGACTTGTGGAGGGTTTTGATGGGTCGTCCGAATGAGCCTTTGTCGTTTGTGTCCCGCGAGGACGCCTTGGGCTACGCCAAGCACACACTTCGCGCGATTACGCGTGTGGTCGCATTCAGGAGGGTCGAGACATGACCCACAACTTCGCTGATTGGGCCGTGGCTGCTGTCTTGTCAAAACTCGGATTCCCCGCGGTAGTGCCTGATGCGAGGGCTATCGAGTTCTTCTACTCGAACGGCGCAATCGTCATGCTCTGCCAGGGTGCCCACGGCCTATGGTTTGCGACAGCACGAGGCGGTGGGTTTGGGTACGCCATCGAGTGTGACGGTGACGCCCATTTTGTTACCCCAGAGATGCTCCGCGAGGCGCTTGATAGCGAGGTCGGGCCATGAAAGCATACATCGTGTCCGCGGGCTGCGTCTTCGACGGCGGGACGAACCGCCATGTGGCCTTGACCGAGGCGCGGGCGATTGAGTTGGCTCAGGTGTTGGTCAAGGCCGAGTTGGTCGAGTTCGAGGCCAACGAGTTCGAGGTCTGGCACGTCTGGGATCGCAACGACAAACACCCGACGGTCCTGGCCTGCGACGGCGACTCGCGACGCGTGGCGTTCTGGCGCGGAGGCGACGACTTCGTCGCGGTGCACGAGTGGGACGTTGTGTCCGACTCGGGCGACAAGTCATTCCAGCCGTGGCGCGTGTTCAAGCCTGACTCTGTTGGTGCGCCGCATGCGTGGATTCAGTGGAAGGGCACAAGCGTCTGCATGGACGTGCGGTGCTCGTGTGGCGCTCTTGGCCACATTGATGCCGACTTCGCGTACTTCGTCAAGTGCGGGTCGTGCGGCCAGGCGTACGAGATGGCCGGCTATGTCGAGATGCGATCGATGACGGCAGAAGAAGACGACGCACGTGACGGCATTGGGGCTATCGAGACAGACACTGATAACGGCATAAACTGGATGAGGAAGCCATGACCGACAAGACCGCGATCGGGGACCGCATCAAGTCCTATGAGGCCGCATCCACGGCGCGCATCGCTCACAAGGGCCAGCCGCTCATCGCACGGCTCGACGGCAAGGCGTTCCACACCTTCTGCAAGGGCTTGAAGCGCCCGTTCGACGAAAGGCTGTCCGAGGTCATGGCTCGGACAATGGTGAAGCTCGTCGACTTTTTCTGCGCCAACGTGGGCTACACGCAGTCAGACGAAATCACGCTTGCGTGGTATCTCGAAACTGACGCCACGGGTCAGTACCCGTTCGGCGGCCGATTCCAGAAGATGGACAGCCTCATGGCGGCCTGCACCACGTCGTGGTTCACGCGGATGTTGCCTGAGTGGTTGCCCGAGAAGGCCGAGCATTCACCCGTCTTCGACTGCCGCACGTTCGTCGTGCCAAGTCTTATGGAGGCATACAACGTCTTTCTGTGGCGCCAGCAGGACGCAACCAAGAACGCGATCGCGATGGCGGCGCAGTCGATGTTCTCGCACAATCGTCTGCACGGGCTGCACGGCGGCGAGATGCAGGAACTGATGTTCGCCGAGAAGGGCGTCAACTTCAACGACTACCCTGCGTTTTTCAAGCGCGGCGTGTTCGCGAAGCGGGTGCAGGCTGAGCGCTACCTGACGGTCGACCAGCTCGAAGCCATCCCCGAGAAGTACCGCCCGGTGGGGCCGGTGGTTCGGCACTTCGTTGACCGCATGGACCTGTGGCTTGGCAAGGACCGAGTTGGCGTTGACGCGCTGTTCGGCGGGAGTGGCACATGAGAATAGAGGCAGCGTGGCTTGCGAGTCTGAAAGTCGGCGACGCAGTGGTCATGGGCGTGAACAGCGGCAGCTACACGTCCAAGGACCCTGCGGTCGTCATTGGCGTCAGCAAGCGCTACGTGAAGGTCAAGCGCGCGGTCGACGTGAGTGGCACGCACTTTTCGCTGCGCACGGGTGCCTCCGGCGGGCCGTCGGGTGGCGGGAGCGTAGCAGTCTGGATTGAGCCGGCATGACCAGCGCCCGCCGCCGAGGATAGAGATAAATGTTAGAGCTTGTGGCCGTCATTTCGGTGTGTAGCATGGCAGCATGGGCGCGGAGGAAGGCGCCCGAGTGGCGATACCGCCGGCAGGTTCGCAACGCATGGAGGCATGGGCCATGACACAATCCGAAGAAATCGATCGCTGGCAGGACAAGGCGACCAGCCTCCGCGCTCCGTTCGTGTGGGTGTGCGTCACCTTTATGACGTGCGCTATCGTACTGTTCGCCTTCGTCGATTCGACATTCACCGCGGTGTGTTTCGCAGCGCTGCTCGCGCACGAGACGATCGCGATGTACAAAATCGTCCGTGAATGGTTCACGGCGAAGACGCTTGCGCGGGTTGCACGCGATGACTTCGCGGCATACAAGCAAGCTCTGTGGGAACATTTCCAACATGGGACGGGTGACTGAGATGGGAAAGCGAAAGGTTCGTGAGCTTCCGCCCACGCCGCCGCGTACGCGCGTAGAGATCGGGGCGATGCTCGGCGAGGAGCTTGGGCTGTCGTCGAAGCAGGGTGCGAAGATTGTCGACTTCGTACTGACGCAGATCCGGCGCGACCTGGCCGAGGGGCGCGACGTGAAGCTGAGCCGGTTCGGGACGTTCAAAGCGGTCTTTCTGAAGGCTGGCACGATGCGGAACCCGTTCACCGGCGGCACCGTCGAGTGTGCGGCGCGCCAGTCGGTGAGGTTCAAGCCGAGCCGGCAGTTGAAGGGGCCCGATGTGAAGGCTCCGAAACGGGTGTCGGTGGGAGCCGTGGTGTGTCCGGCCGGGTGACCATTGGCGGAACGTCCAATCCGGCAGTGACGAACACCGGAGCTACCAGGAACAACGGCCGCTACAACGGAAACGGCCGCCATTGGGAGACCCCCCCCGATGTGTTCGACCCTCTCAACCGAGAGTTCGCATTCACGCTAGACCCGTGCTGCACGCCTCAAACGGCGAAGTGCTCGAAGTTCTACACCGAGTCGGACGACGGTCTTTCTCAGTCATGGGATGGAGAGCGCGTATGGATGAACCCGCCGTATGGTCGTGAGGTGTACGCCTGGACGCGCAAGGCTCGCGACTCCGGCGCGCTCGTTGTTGGCCTATTGCCAGGATCCTGTGACCTCGCATGGTGGCATGAAGACGTCGTTGGACGCGCAGAGATTCGATACATCCGAGGACGAGTTCGCTTCTTGACAGGAGGGCCCTACAGGGCGTCGGGCTTCTTCGCTTCCGTCATCTGTATCTGGAGACCGTGAAATGCCAATGTGGATCGTGACCATCGAAAACCCAGGGAAGGAGCGCGGGATCTCCTTCCTCGTTGACCGGCACGCCGGAACCGCGCATAGCGCAGAGGTGAGCGTCGACTCCGACATCCCGTTCGACCGGACTCTCGCCGAGTTCCTCGTCGGCGTTCCGAACGAGGACGTGTGCGTGCTCCGATCGATGATGCGCGGGCTCGCAGCCGACCTCGGATACGAGGACGACGAGGAGGATGGCGACGAGGAGGGAGCCAGCGAGACGCCCGGAGGAGACCTATTCGCCGAGGCCGATGGGGACTCCGACAACTCCGACGAGGACGCCGCCGAATGAAGACCACGATCGCCGACCTCATGAACGGACTTGGCATGGGCTACGCCTACACGCTCGGACAGCTCCTCGACTGCTTGGCGCACGCCGCGTCGCTCCCGGCGACCGAGCAACTCGAGTGGCTCGACCGGGCGCTCGCGCTCACGGACAAGCTGCGCACGTTCGCGCACATCCCGTCGTTCCCGATGCCCGTGCCCGTCTTGCAGAGCCTCGCCGACCATGCGTTGCCGGAGAGTTTCGCCACTGCCGTGCGATCGATTTGGCTTCGCCCGGGGCAGCCGTCCTCGCTGAGAACGGCGATCGAGAACTTGCGTGGGTAGCGAAGCAAGGGCCCACGTCGCGAACAACTCTGGCAACTTCGAGTGGTACACGCCGCCGCACATCATTGCAGCAGTTCACGCGGCGATGGGCGGTATCGACCTCGACCCCGCGTCCTGCGCGGCGGCCAACCAGATTGTCGGAGCGGGGCTGTACTACGACAGCGAGGGCGAGACGCTGCCGTGGTTCGGCCGGGTCTTTTGCAACCCTCCGTACAACTCGAAGGTTGTGCGGAAGTTCGCCGCTCGAGCTGTACGCCATCCCGAGGTGACGTTCCTCTGCAACAACGCGACGGAGACGGTAGCCGGGCAGATGCTGCTCGAACGCGCCGGAGCGGTGTGCTTCCTCGACGGGCGCGTCCGCTTTCTCGACGCGTCGCTTCAGCCGGCGAAGACGCCGCTTCAGGGACAGATGGTGTGCTACTGGGGGCCGAGCGTCGAAATGTTCAAGCTGGCCTTTGACAATCTTGGCTCGGTGTTGAAGAGGTAGCAATGGGCGACTCGCAGGAATGCCTTGACGGGCAAGAGGACGCGAAGGCCGGCGAGGAGTATCTGAACCCGTACCCGGAAGGGTCGGAAGAGTTTCGCGACTACCGGCGCGGGTACTTCGGCGCGCTGGAGAGGAAAAGGGGTGGTGGATATGGTAGAAAGCTCTGGGAGTAAGGACGCAACGAGCATCGCTGCGGAAATTACCAAGCTGACTCTGGCTGTCGTCCGCTCCGGGTGCGTGAATCGTGCCCGTACGAGACGAGCCCGACTTCCGTCCAGTTTCAAGGCGAGGGATCGGCGTATGACTGGTGCGAAGGGATGGATGCTGCGATCGCAGAGGTGGACGTAATGGCCGAGCATGTAGATGAAATGGTCGGTCGCGCGGCTGATGCTGTCGCGAGCCGGGCACAGGCCAAGCGATGATTTGGCACTTCGTCGCTTGGGCCATGTCCGCGCCGTCGGGCAACTACATCCTCGCCGAGCGCGCGCTCGACGCGTGCAAGTACGGCAAGGGAGCGGACCCGTACGCTGTCATGGCGCTGTTGGAGATCGAAGAAGAGGCCGGGCTTCCGGCGCATGCCAGAGGGATCCTGCCGGCGACATGGTGCGTCGAGGCTTCGATGCGGACGCCTTTGAAACTGCGAGGCGACGGCGGGGCTGCGTGGGGGCCGATGCAGATCCATCCGTGGAGGCACAGGAAGTGCGCTGGTCATGATGTCGACGACCTCTACGAAGCGGCGCGATGCTACATGGAGAGGATCGTTGCGAACGAGGCCAAGGCACGAACGAAGTGCGGGGATAGGCGTTCGTTGGCCGTGGCCGAGTCCATGATCGCGAACTATCCTAGGTACAAGTGGGACTGTCGGGCGAAGAGCGACCATTGGAGGGCGAAGCCATGAGCAAACGCCGCCACGCCTGGACCAAGGCCGCCGAAGTCGACCCGACCGGCAAGGTGATCGTCATCGCCAAGTGCGCCCGGTGTGGTATGCTCCGCGGCGTCTCGCCGACGAACGCGGTCCACCTGCACGTTGGCGGCCCTCAGCGTCGATGGGGCACGACACTTCCGGGGTGTAGCGAGGATGGACGATGACCCGATCGGACGACACGAAGCATACCTCATCGGATGGCGCGACGGGTTCAACGCCCGAGCTCGCCGGGACCTCCGTCAAGAGTACCTCGACGCGTACGCCAACGGTTACGCCCGCGGCATGGCGCGTATTGTTCCTCGGAGGCCCGATCCCGGAGGTGGTGATGGCGCCGAGCCGGGAGGAGGCGATCGCGATGTTCCTGCGTGAAAACCCAACCGCCAATCGCCGAGTCGTCGCGATCGAGCCGGATCCGAGAGGTGGACGATGAGCGGCCTTCAGCGATGGCTGTCCGTGTCCTACGGCCGCGAGGCGCGGTGCTTTGCCACCAAGCACGGTGTCGTCATCGTCCTCATGCAGACGGGGAGCTACCCGCTACGCGGCGAGGGCGCCACGTTCTCGGAGGCCGTCGAGTCGGCCTTGGCGCAGGCTCGCGCGCAGGCGTGAGGCGCTGGTACGAGGTTCGCAATTCTGAAGAGGAAGGCCATGAGCGCGAAGTTCTCAGCGTTCGTGTACGTCGGCGCGACGATGTCGACTGCGAACAGCCCGACGAAAACCCAGAAGAGAACCTGGTAGAGCTTCCCCACGATCCGACGGTCGCATAGTCATCCTCGCAGGACAACGAACGGGCCACGTACTCCGGCGCAATGTCGAGCGGACGCTTCGAGCGCCGCCAGAACCCTCTTCTGCGGGTCCTTCTTGTTCGTCGCCGCCAACGCCCCGAGCGCGAAGTCAGCGCCGACACCGATCGCAGAGTAGAGCTCCGCCGGGCGCTCGACCTGGTAGTCGCCGTCCACGGCGTATAGACGGCCGCGGTATCCGAGTAGAAATTGCGAGTCGGACTCGTGCGTCTCCTCGTCGACACGCCTCAGCGCTCGCTTCTCTCTCTGGGCGACCCGCATCGCGTCCACGAAGTCGACGCACAGGTGCTGCATGTCGTCGTCGAAGACCTGGCCCGGCGGAGAGAAGGCGTAGCGGATGATCTGCCCGACACGGAACGAGCCGGCGAAGCCAAGGAGGTACGGACCGTTGCGGAACACCTTCTCGTCAGCGCGCGCGGTGATTGTCTCGCCGGCGATGGACGCCGAGTCGCCTCCGATCCACACTTGGCCGCGATGCTCGACGCCGACGATGACCGTCACGTCTCGGCCTCGACCGCCGTCCCAATCGCCGCGAACGTCACCCCGTTCACATCCGCTCGCCCAGCCTGCATCGGCACCGCTTCGAGCTTGCCGCTCTCCCAAAGGAGCCCGAAGCCCTGCATCCAGTCCGGCCGGTTGCTCCCCGGCACGGCTCCGTCCACGCGCGCCCACGTCCCGCAGTTCAGCGAGGCGATGTTGCGCACCTCGCCTTTCCACCAGAGCGTGCGCCACGCCAGCTCGAGCCGGTGCGTGTGCCCGAAGACCGTCGATTCTTCGGGGAAGGCCCGTAACATCTTTGATACGGAGTCGCCGCCCGCCTTGCCCACCAGCTCGCCATGGGTGCACCTGATGTCCCGCACGAAGCAGCTCGACCCGTAAGGGGTCACATACGAGACGTTCAGTTCTTCGAGACGCAGCAGGTGGTGGACCGAGAAGACGCGGTGGTTGTCGCCTGGCCGGCGAAGGATGAGGGCTTCGTTGACACCCACCGACAGCGCCTTGTGGATACGCCGCTCGTGGTTGCCCTCAAGGAACACGATCTCCGCGTCCGGGCAGCACTCCCGCAGCGCCGCCATGAAGTCGTAGGCCGCCTGGAGCGCGTACTGCGTCAGGTTCCGCAGCCCGGGGTCCGTCGGGAACGAGCCGAACGGCGCGAGGTCGAGCACGTCGCCCAGCAGCACGATTGTCTTGGGCTGCAAGTGCGCCGCCGCCGAGAGGCCGCACGCGACCGCCAGCGGGTCGTGGATGGTGTCGAGCGTCGCTCCGCCCCCATCGAAGAAACCGAAATGAACGTCGGGGATGAACATCGCGTGGACGGACGACTGCTCGCGCGTGGTGCGCGTCTTCAGCTTGCGCGGCTTGGCCTGCTCAGGGCCCTCGGCGAGGCGCGGCGTGAGCGTCGCCTTGACCTGCTTCTGGTCGTTGGTCCCGTCGCCCCACTGGTTCACCGTGTACCGCTCGACGTTGTACTTCGCGGGGTCCACGTCGAAGTCCGCGAGGAGCTGCGTCAGCGAGCGCACCTCCTTCATCATCTTCTTGTGGTCCGCGCGTTCGAGGACAATGCCAGCTCGCTTGAGCTTGGCCGCCACCCGCTCGAAGCTCGGGTTGCCGGCGAGGTACTTGTCCGTGAGGATCGCCCGTATCTTGTCGATCATCGGACGGGCGCCGCAGTCGGGTGATCGATCTGCGCCAGAACGCAAGCGCAGACAACGGGAATCGCTGGCTTCCCGACCCATACGACACGGGTCCCTCCGCAACGGGGACAGGCACTCGAACTACTTGGCGGCGTAGACGATACCAATGCACACCCCCGCGGTGAGAATGACCGAAGCCGTCGCGACGAAGGCAGGGTGCTCGTACCAGGGCGTGCGCAGCGGAGCGGGGGACTTCTCACGCTCGCACACCAGTCTGGACGTTCGCTCAGCATCCCAATGCGTTTGGCAGGCTCGGATCTCCGCCTCGTGGATCTGCTCGGCGACCCGCATCCGCTCCCTTACCAGGGCAAGAGCCGACTGGTCTTGCAGAAGCTGGACGAGCGCCGGGCGCGGGACGAGGTCTCCGTCGCACGGCGCCGGCTGTCCGGTCGTGAGCGATACGGCCTCGGGGCATGGCGCTGCAAGCGCGATCGCAGCGAGCAGGGCCGCAATCATTTCTGACCCCACTTCGCGGCGAGCCGGCGGTTCAACTCTTTGACCGGGTCGCTCTGCGCAGCTCGAGACGCCTCGTCCGCCACCTTCTCGGCGACAGGTAGCGCCTCGCGAGCCGTCGCAATGTCGCGTCGAGCGGCGACCTCGACCTGCCGATGCTCGTCTTGGAGCACGCGCTCGCGCTCGGCCGACCTCCGGGCCAGGTCTCGCTCGACGCGCGCCTCGTCACGCTGCCGAACAGCTCGACGCCAGAGGTAGAGCAGGAGTCCGCCGATCGCGCTTCCGGCGAGTGCCAGCCAAAGCCCGATCTTGCGGAGGATGCTCATTTGCGCCTCTGCGCGGTGAGCGGTCCCTTCGCTCGCCACCGGCCCCAGAGCATGCCGGCGCCACCGAGCGTCGCCAGCGCACCGGCGAGGGCGTCGCGCACCTCGACGTCGACCGCGAGGCTCTTGAAGAGGAAGCCTGCGACCATGAGCAGGGCGGACCAGAAGGACGCCGACTGGTAGAAGGGCTTGGACACCGCGGCGATCTTGGCGGTCGGCCTCCGCTTCGTCTTGGTCGGTTTTGGCGGTAACTTCCCCTCGGTGACAAAGCGCGCCGGCTGTAGGGGAGGTGGAGCGGGCGGGGTGTCGGAAGGCTTCTCGTCCGTCATTTCAGTTCCTCGACGATGGCTGTGTCAACGACCGGGTCAAGCGGCGTCCAGAGCGAGCCCATGACCGCGTTCGAAACCGTCAACGGGAAGGCAGCGTCGGGCAAGTAGCCGCGGTGGCGCGCCCAACAGTAGTGCTCGACGAAAAGACCATCGGCGTGCGCCCATCTTTTGTGAGCCATAATGCCAACAGCCCCCTCGTGCGCCCACCATCGCCCCCAGCGAAACCCGCGCTGGCCGTTCGCCGGGAAGTCGAGTGGAACGCCGAGCCCGCGGACGAGCTGCCATGTCGCTTCGAGCTGGATCTGGGGTGGGCACACATAGAGTCCCTTGTGCGCCCACTTGCAGTGCAGGTCGTGCTCCCCGCCGTAGTACGGATTCACGACCTCGACGGCGATGGAAGCTTCGTTGTGCTCCGACGGCTTCCCGAATCCCTCGGCGTGCGCGCACGCGAGCTCGACCGGAACGTGCTGTGTCACCGAGCCATCGGTGTCTACGATGAAGTGGACGCCGAGGTGTCGAGCGGCGAGCACTCTGACCGTCGCCTCGCGCGAACTCGTCACCGACTCATGCAGGACGACCTGCGTGATTGCCCGACCCTTACCCCGGCTGTACCCGGCGAGCTTGGTGCCCTGGGAGATCGTCACTGAGCACCTCCGGTATCGGCGTTCTGCCCCCGCGTTTGGCAGCTTCCCTTGTGAGTACCATGGATTGCATGGGACTGCAACCAATGGCACGGCACAAGCAGTAGTGCTCTTGGAAGAGGCCGCCCGTGTGGATGGCGATGTGCTCTCGAGCGCCTACACCGACGACTGTCGGGACCGAGCCCCAGACGAATCCTTTCGGGAACGCTCCGGCGAAGGTGTGCGGGATCTCGGGGTGGGCGGCCAAGAGGGTCTCAACGAGGCTCCAGGTCGCCTCGCACTGAACCTCGGGCGGCACGACGTAGGACATTTCCCACATCGTGAACATCCGGTCACCCTTCTTCGAGCGCTGGCATTGGATGACGACGTCCTTGACGCCTGCCGTCGGGCGAAGCTGGTCCGTCGTTCCGTCGAGGTGCACGTAGAAGTGCGTCCGCGCCTGAACCCGAAGAACGTCCTTGGTCGACATGGTCTCGGCGAGGAAGACCCTCATGCCGGAATCGGCCGGATGCGCTTCACGATGTTCATGACCGACGACCAGAGGCGCTCGTCCACATCCGGCGACTTCACGAGCCAGATTTCGAAGACGTAGGAGCCCAGCGCGAGGGCTTCGGTGTCCGCCTGCCCGAAGTAGATCGCCACCGTCCCGTCGGCCGGCGTCAGGATGTCGCCTTCGGCTAGGTCGTCGGTCGTCTTCGAGATGAGTGAGACTTCCTCGGCAGCGTCTTCGAGGTTCATCGCGAACTCGACGGCGTACCCCGTGAGGTTGAACGGGAGAGAGTCGGGCTCGTCCGTCTGATTGATCGTGAGGTAGAGCGTCTTCTTCTCACCCCTCACGATCGTGAAGTTGTCGTCAACTGTCACGTGCGCCATCGGGAGACTCCCTTGTCCATTATGGGATACGCTATTGTGACCTGGGCTGTCACGCGACTTATGACTCGTTCGCCCATGGATCGCGGGATGGTTGCATGCACAATAGGCGGTCGCGCTCGGTGCGTGTGGAGGCGACCGGCGGTGCGCACGGAGACCTGGGAGGACACGGTGGTCGCGTAGACCCCCGCCCCGACGCCCTGCGCACCGACGTCGACCACGACGCCCGCAGGACGTGCCAGGCTCGCCATGGAGGGGTTGCCGCTGGACAACGCAAGCTGAGCCCCCTCCGCGTACACCAGGCTCGCCAGCGACGGCCTGCTGCCATCCAGGGTAACGAGAGCCCCCGCAGGTACCGCACCGGCCGTGGCACCCACCGGTTGGCCTCCGACGGCAACGCCAGAGCCGGCCGCGTCGGCGTGTACCTCGGTGGAAGGCAGGCCGTCGCCGAGCGCGACCACGGCACCTACGGCGAGGCCGCCGGCAGAGGCATCGACAGAGCCCGTATCGAGAGTCGCGGTGGCGCCTTGCGCGTCTGAGTTCACCTGCCCATCAGGGCTAGACGCGGTGGCAGAGGCGGTGGCACCCCGTGCATCCGTCGTGACCCCTGCCGACGGGAGCCAGCCCCCGAGCGTCAGCCAGACGCCGATCGCGTCCACGTACGTGGCAGCGCCGCCGAACCAGCCGTTTACGAGATTGTTTCCCGCGTCGAACGAGTTGCCCCCGGCCGTCCAGTCCGCCTCGGGCGTTACGTCGGAATGCGAGATGACACACCAGTCGGAGGTGAACGGTGCGCCAGCGATGGCGATGAGGGCGTGTGAAGCCGTCGGCGGGTTGCTCGTGATGAGGATGCCTGCGCCCACGCTGCCGTCGACGGACCAGCCGGTGATCGAATAGGACTCCGATGGGTCAAAGAAAATGCGGTCACCGACAACGGGCGAGTCGGCGTCGAAGAGCCCGACGTTACCGCCCCAGTCCTCGCAACCCGTGCCCGCCGTCCAAAGTGCATCCGCGGAGGCATGGGCGTCCGAGAAAATCACGTAGGTTGATGTGAAGACGCCGGCCGTCGCATTCACCAACGAGTACGAGCTGCCCGGCGTGCTTGCCTCCATCGCCACGTAGGAACCAGGCGCGCCGTCAACGCTCCATGCGGAAAACGTTAAGGTCGCGCCCGATTCCATGACGATGGTGTCCACGGCTTAGGCCGCCCAGTCGAACGCCATCGTGCCGCCGCCGGCCAGCGCCAGACGATTCGTGCCGCTCTTTTTCCCGCGCACCGTGGCCCATGTTTTCCCGCCCAGGTTCAGCGTCTTGAGTGTGCTCGTACCGTCCGTCTGCGCGACCACGGACGTGCCCGCGTTCACGGTCTGGTTCGTCCCAGAGGCGTCGAGCACCGTCCCCGTGCCCGTCAGCGTGACGACCGAGGCCCCGAGGGTCAACTCGCGCACGCCCGCGCCCGAGAACGTGAGCGAAGGCGTCGTGATGGCCTTGTCGTTCGTGTCCAGGGTGCCAGCCGCGACCGTGAGCGCGTTCGCCGTCGTGAACGTTGGCGGCGTGTCCTGAAGGATGATGCCGCCCGTCCCGTTGACCGTTATGGTCCCCGTGGTCGGCAGCAGCGCGTTGAACGTCACGAGCTTGCCCGCACCGCTCGGCGCGTAGGTCCACGGCCCGGTGAAGGTCCACGTCCCGACCGTGGGCATCGTGAAGTTGGCCTGCGCTCCAAGAGGGCCGACGCCCGTGACCGTGGTCGCAGCCGAGAACACGGGCACGTCCGCGAAGAAATGCTGGCCTCCCGCCGCGCTCACACTCAATGGCCAAGCGAGAGTTTTCCCGTTCATCGTGAACAGGGCCGAGCCACTCGCGCAGGCCCACGTCCAGGTGTTGGAGCCCGACGAGTAGGTGCCCGCGGTCGACAGGCTGATGTTGCCTCGGATGGTCAGCGTCTGGTTCGCGAGAGTGCCAGTCCAGCCCGACGTGTTCGTGAACGAGAGGAAGTTGCAGCTTGTGAACGTCGGCGCGAACGAGCCGGTCGCCATCGACAGCGAAGGCAGAAGCGCCGAGCCTCCGGTGATGGTGCGGGCCGTTGCGCTGTTGGCCGTCAAGGCGATGGTGCCGGTGCCGGTGACGCTGAGGTTCGTGCTCGTCGAGGTATCCCAGACCGTGCCCGTGGTCGGGAAGTTCAGAGTTGCCGTGCCGGTCGCGATGACGCGCACGTTGGCGTTGCTCGACGCGAAGAATCCCATCGTGTGCGTGTAGCTGCCGAAATCTACGGTGCCGTTCGTCAGCGTCAAGGTGCGCGTCGCGCCGTGGGTGAAGGCGTCGGCGAAGGCGTGCGTCCCGCCAACCCCGTTGACCGTGATGGGGAAGTCGACCGTCTTGCCCTGACTCGTGAACGCGTTGCTGCCGCTCGTGCTGGCGAGGGTCCATGCATTTGCGCCAGCGGTCAGGGCAAACGAAGCGTGATTCGAGAGAGTGACAGGGCCACGAATGGTCACGCTTTGGTTTGCGAATCCGGTGCAGGCGTAGGTATCGGCGAAGATGAGACCGGCGCAATTCACGTTCGTGAGCGTGACGCTGCCCGCGCCTGTGCCACCAGATATGCGGATGGTCGGGAGGAGGGCACTGTTGGCGGTGATGGTGCGGACGTTGGTCGTCACGCCGGTCAGATCAATCGTTGCCGTGTCAGGATTGAGCGTCAATCCGGTTGTGACTGCCAAATCGAAGACGGTCGTGGCGGCGGTGCTGGTTAGGGTCCAGGTGCCGGAGCCCATGGTGATGGTACGGGAGTACGGGGCAGCGTAAGTAGAGCTGAAAGTGCCACAGGTGACATTGAATCCGGCCGCGTCAAAGAACATCCCATATGCGCCGAACGACCACGACTCAAACGCACCCGTCACGGTCAGAGCGTCGGCCAATGACACCGTTGATGTGCTGTCGTATGCTGTCGCGATATGTAACCGCGGGATGGCCACCCCGTTGCTGGTAATGAGACAATTCAGCCCTGTAAGTTGTCCTTTCGGGTACAGGAGCAAACCGTCGCCAGTCGGGTTGGTGATTGTCATCCCAACACCTAGCGTAAGATTGCCAGAAAAAGCCCCGCACGCGAAAGTGGCACCGGAATTGGTGTACGAAAAAACGCCGGAAAAACCTGTAAAGTCAAGGTGTCCACACGCAAAGGCCATGGAGTTGGCTGGCCCGCCCCCATAAGCCGTAAACGTGCCTGTGCCCGCGGAAACCTTGAGTGTTGGCAGGCTATAGGCGTCGTGTTCGTGCGTACTGGTCAGGGTGCGAGACAAGCCCCCCGAGTATGTGAAATTGACGGACGCCGCGATCTGCCCCGCGGATGTGTTTCTGGTACCCGCGTTCGACGTGTACCCGCTTCCGGTCAGTGTCCAGCAGCTCCCGCTACCCGTCACGGACCATTCGTTGGTGGTGCCGTAGACCGTGTCTCTTGTCGTTGTGCCTGTGCAACTCCACGCCGACATCGTCAGATTGACATTGCCGTCATTCCAAGTGCCGGCCGTCAGGGTACACGTGCCCGTCGTGACGAAGGCGTCGGCAAACGTGATGGTCCCACCCGCTCCGTTCATCGTGAGCGCGCCGCAAAGCGTCTTCCCCGCGCTGGTCAAGGTCGCGGTCCCTGACGTCAGCGCCTCGGTGATGGTCCCGGTGTAGCTGTACGTCATCCCGGCAACGGCGGTCAGATTGCCTTTTAGTTGCAGCGCAGCCGAGCCGGCAAAGCCTCCCGTGAATCCCGTGAAAACGATTGACGTCGCGGCAGATGACACATCGACCGTGATAGTACCGGCCCCGGAATTGGCGTCACATACGAGCGCATCGCCGTCGATTGCGTGCGTCGTGTCATTGGCACCGCCGGACGACGTCGAGTAATTCGTGTCGCCCGAGTAGTTGCCGTCGCCACCAGGAATCCAATACTTCGTCATGGCCGCTTACCCGCAGAGCCCGACGAGGACCGCCCGAAGCGACGCCTGCAACCCCGCCACCGGCGCGTCATGCTCCTTGGGCGTCCGCACGACCACGGGGCCGGCTTCCTCGCCCATGGGCCCCGCCGGGCGCTCCACGGTCTCCTCGGTCCAGCCGCCGACACGGGCTGCCACGAGGCACGCCGCGAGCGTCTCGGTGTCGCCTACCGCCTCACACGCGGACGTGACCCCAGAGGCGCCGACGGTGTCATGCGCGCCAGGCCAGCCCGAGAGCGTGTCCTCGGCGATTGCCGCGAGTGCCTTGGCCTGGAGTTCGACATCATCCACGGCGTCGGTGTGCGCGAGCCATGCGGCCTTCGCGGAGCCGAGCCAGGTCGCCAGGTCGGCCTTGACCTTCTCGGGCGTGACCTTGTCCGTGCCGTCGAGGGCCAGGTCGTCGGTCATGGCCGCGCGGGCGTCCTCGGTCTGGAGTCGGTCACGCCATGCCTTTACGACGTCACCCAGGGCCTTCGAGACGCCCTTGGGCATGTCGCCTTCACGCTTGAGCGATGCGAGAATTTCAGGCGTCACGGCTGACCTCCGAATGAGCGAGGAATAGGGTCACGCGCCGGCCCGCGAGGACAAGGCGAAGCGCCGTCCGCGGCACGCGTCGAGCAAGCGGGAAATCGACGCCGACGGTGCGGGCGACTGGCGCGGCGTAGATGATGGTTTCGTCGGTCATACGAACCTCTGGTTAGCTGCGTCCCAACCAGTCATCCCGAGCGAGCGCGCCCCGGGGCGCACGTCCCAGGTCGAGTTGTCGAGGTACAGCCCAGTCACGCTCTTGTCGCACCGGACTTCATCGGTGCAGAAGTAGCTTGGCCCCGTGTGGACCATGCCCTGCCCGCGAATGCGGAGCGAGCGCGCCACAACGACGGGCGGCAGCTTCTTGCCGTTGCGGATGACCTTCACGTGGGCCTTGCGCGGGTGTCTCATGGCGTCACCTCGGTCAACGCAAGCTCGCGCTCTTTCACAGCCTCTAGCGCGTCCGTCAAGGCTTCCTCGGGCGTGCCCCCGATACCGTCGAAGCAATCGTTGTCCGCATACCGCTGAAGGCAAGCGATGAACTGGCCGCCCTTCGTCTTGGAGAACGACAGGCGTCGATTACGACCGTTTTGGAACCACACGAGGAGGTCGTGGTTCATGACGTCACCGAGCCCGTGAGCGTGGCCCGAGCACCGCCTGGATGGTCGAGCGTAAGCGTCCGCGTCCCGACGGGCTGCGGGATGGGCGGCAGGGCTTCGACCTGGCCGACGAGCTGGTCAAGCGGGGTCATGCGCGGTCTCCTCTGCGGGTTGGGCCCCGGCCTCTTTCGGAGGCTCAACCGGCCGCCCCGCCCGCTGGAAAATCCGCGCGTAGTGCGCGCCCAGGTCCGAGCGCGCGCGGCGCATCGCGATGACCCTGTTCGTGTCCGGCATGAAGCCTTCGCCCGGCGCCAGGTGGTACAGGTACCGCTTGACGCCCACGAGGACGGCGTAGACATCACGTCCGCCGTCCGGCGAGCCCGTGGACATGGTGCTGTCCGGCGGGAAGCCGGGCGGGTACTTGTAGATGTTCTCTTTCAAGACAGCACCGACAGCGTCCCCGCCGTGATGTTCGTCGTGAAGTTCACCGCCGCCCCGAGGTAGTCACGCAGCGTGAGCGTATCCCCTGCGGGCGTAGTCTCGACGAGGTAGTTCCCATCCGCGAGGCCAGCCCCACCCGACAGCCCCGACGTCGCCACCGCCGCACCAGGCGAGAGCCCGTGCGCCACGTCCGTCGTGATGACGTCCGTCGCAGCCACGCCCGTGATCGCGAACTTTTTCTTGGCCTTGAACACCATCACGTAGTCCGGCGCGCCCGGCCACCGCACGACCACCTCGGAGCCACCCGACGGGACCGCGAGCTGGTGGTAGGCCACGAGCTGCGCGAGGGCCTCGTCGGCGTTCCAGACGAGGACCACACAGGCGTTGACGACCGTGCCGTCGAGGCCCGTGAAGGTCGTGTCGCCGAAGTCCAGCGACATGCCCTCGGCGTGAGCCGCCACCGTCTGTGGGTCGATGGCGACCGGCGAGCCCACGCGGTGGCCAGCCGTGATGTCGGCTAGGAAGTCGTCCGTGTTGGCGAAGACGTAGGTCGACTTGACGAGGATGGCGCGGAGGTCAGCCGTGGCCAGGTTGATGGCCCCGTTGGCTTGCGCGACGGTGAAGGACAGGTAGCAGGAAGTCGCCATGGGGTCTCCTCGTAAGGGTCGATCACAATCACGCGGGCGGGAGGGTCAGGGAAAGGTTCTTGGTTGGGCATCGCACCGGGGTCGTCGTACTGCGGCGCGTGCAGGGGTTCCATGCTCGTCAGAATACATCAAACGCAGGCTGCCGCAACGTTTGCCGGGTTCGCACAACGCAGCCTGTCATGCCACGGAGCGTGGCGACCACGCGTTCGTCCGACGTCTCAAGCTCGATGATGCAAGGGTGGACGCCGTCACTGGGGATGACGTTGCACGAGACGATGCCACGGTCCAGGTAGTCGGCCTGGATGGTCGGCCCTGAGGCACACCCCGCCGCGAGACCTGTGAGCATGCCCAGGCCGAACACGATGAGGGCGACCAGCACGACCTCTGTCACGAGCCGTTTGCCTGCATTGGTCACGACGACACCGCCATGGCCGCGAGCCAGAGCAGGAACGCCATGGCGGCCAGCTCGAACACCAACACGGCAACCGCTGTTCGTGGTCCTGGTTCATTGGACACCATCCACCTCCCCGAACTGTTCCCACTGGGTCAGGACGTCGTCGACGGCCTCACCGATGGTGTCCGCCACGCCCGCGTACTCGACCTTTGAGTCGTGCGGCTTGAGCACCACCGAGTAGAGCTTCAAGGCCGGCAGGAACTGCGCCGAGAAGGTTCCCACGCCGGTCAGAAGCCACTCTTGGAGGCGCTCGGTCATTCCGGTCTCCCCGTCACACGCGACTTCAGGTCGGCGATCTGCTGGTCGACCCGAGCGACCATCGTCGAAATGCCGCGAAGCTCCGCGGACACATTCACGAGTTGCTCCGAGAGCGCCGCCAGACGGTCGTTGGTCGCAGAGCGCGTTTCCTCCAGGCGTGCGATACGGACTTCCTGGGTGTGCAGGGTGGCCTCGTTCGCCGCGAGCCGCGTCTTGCCCAGCTCGTTGACCGTCGTGGTCAGCGCCGCGATGGCCTTGGACAGCTCCGCATCGGTGCCTTCGAGCTTCTGGAGCCGCCGGCCGAACAAGAACGCGAACCCAATGATCGTTCCGACCCAGCCGACGAGGACGACGATGTCTTTTTCGAGCATGCTGAAGTCCTTATGGAACGGCCGGGCAATACTTGACCATCACGCCGTTGAGCTGCGCGCCGCCGGTGTCCGTCGTCGTGAGATTGAACTTGAAGTCCTGGTTCGTCGCCCAAGTGCCGGAACTCCACGTCGCCGTGTCATACGCGTGCAGAGTCCCGCCGCCCTCGTTGGTGTAGGACAGCGACCCTTCGTAGTCATAGGCGGTCGAGGACCGGCGCCAGATGATGGCGTGCAAGTGCCAGGCGTTACCGTTGCAGTTCTGCGACGATGACTCGGAGTTTGCCCCGTTGAAATAGAAGTCGAAGACCTTGTTATTCGCGGTCGCGTCGCACTCTGCGTAGGCATCGAACTCCAGCGAGTCACCGTCGTTGGCCACCGTTCCACCTGGGAGCGTAAGCGTCTTCACGGTCTCCAGAATCGTGCCCGTCGTTGTCTCTCCGTTCGAGTCGTTGTAGATGACACGACAGACGTTGCCACCCGACGACATGATGGTGACCCGGTCAGGCGTCAGGTTGGCGTTGATGTCGACCGTGGTAGCATTGGCCGTCAGCGTGGTCGCCGTGATGAGCACAGCGTCAGTCGCGTCGTCCGTGACCGAAATTCCGCATGTGCCGTCCACGGATGTGAACCCAATACCCGCGACGTAGCCGTCCTTAATCGTCGTCGTGGTCCCTGCCCCACCAGACGAATCGACCTTCACGCCGTTCGTGGCAGTGAACTCCTCGACGTGGTCCGTCTTGACGAAGTCGCCGGTTGCGGCGGTGGACACGTCGCCGTCCTTGAGCAGGACTCCGTCCGCCGTGACGCCGGTATTGCTGGCGGGGAACTCATCCACGAGCGAGGCGTAGACGTGGTCCGTCGAGGCTGCACACGAGAAGTCGCCCGCCGAGATCGTCGCGCTTCCGATGGTCGCCGACGTGGACGAAATCATCCCGTCCTCGAATGAGATCGTGTCCGAGTCGTACCACTCAAGCCCGTTCGCCGATTGCATGATGCGGAAGTTCTGCTGCCCCGAGGAGTCTGTGTACGTGCCACCGAAGCCGCCGCGGTATTCGGTCTGATTGTACGCCGCGCCAGTCTGGAGTGTGATGGCGGGCGACGCCGTGATGCCGGTGAACTCGAAGTGGTTGCCGTCGGTGTAGACGCTCACGGGGTCGTTCGTGATGTACTGCGCACCCTTGAAGCTATTCTGGTCGCCACCGGTGCCGGTGCCTCCGCCGCCAGAGCCCTCGATGAGGAGCGCCGTCGTGTTGCCGGTGAACACCCCACCGACCATCGTGTTCGCGCGCGCCCCGCGCAGGTTGACCGCGGTCGTGTTGCCCGAGAAATAGCCGTCGACGATCACAACGTCGGTCGCGGCCGAGGTGAGCCGGATGCCCGTACCGTTGTTGACCAACCGGAGCGACATGAGCGAGGCACCAACGCAGCCGACCTGGACCCCGAGGTCGTTGCCTACGGCGTAGAGGTACATCGAGTGTCCGGCGGCGCCGGTCGTGGATGCGCCGACCGACAGGTTCGCGAACGTGAGGTTTTCGAGCCGTGGCCTGGCCTGGTTCCCGCCCGTGGATGCGATCGAAAGCCCAACGGTCGTGTGTGCGCCCACGGCTGTATTCCAAAACGCGATGTCCTTCACGATGAAATGCGGGTCATTGTTCGACATGGCGATCATCGTGCCGGTCGTCATCGCTGTCTTGATGACCGTCCCGTGGGCCATTGCCGAGGCCCAGCTCGCAGAGCCGAAGGCGTAGTTGTCGGCCAGATCGACGCCTGACGCGCCCGTCCCGTGGAGGTAGATTTTCTGCGTGACGACAAGCCCCGCCGTGATGAGGTACGTGCCCTCCGAGAGGAACAGGGCGCCACCTTCGGGCGTGGCATCGATACAGGCCTGGAGCGCTGCTGTGTCATCCGTGACCCCATCCCCGACCGCAGCGTAGCAGGCGTTCACCTGGCTCGACAGGACGGCGATATTGATACCGTCCACGAGGCCGTTATTAAGCAGCACTTGCTCGATGGTCGTGCCGGCGCCTGTCGAATCGATCGTATTGCAGGTCAGGGCGCCCGTGATCGATTGGTCCCCCTCCACGGTGAAGTCGGCGGCCTTGATCTCGACCTCGTTGTCGCCCGCGCCTGCTCCGTTCGGGTTGAGCGTCAAGAAGGCGGCGTCGTTCGTGGCATCGCGAAACTGGCAGTACCCGAGCGCGTCGCGGCACTCCCAGTTGAAGTTGAGCCCGCTCGCGGTGTGCAGGTTGAAGTAGAGAGCCGAGGCCGTCTCAAGAAAGAGCCCAGGACTCGCGACCACCGGGTTGGTGAACGAGAAGTGCAGGCCGCCGTTCGAGAACGATTGGCAGTAGCTACCGACGCCACCGTCCGTGCATGCTTGCGGCTGCTCGATGGTGACTGCCGACGTCCCGGGCTGAACCACCGTCGAGTTCGGCATCGTCGGGTTGCGGAACGTCGTGTTGTTCTTCCAAAGGCTGATGTCGTCGCCCGAAGGCCCATAGTGGTTGTTGACGAAGACGTTGTAGCCAGCCTCGGCGACCGCGTTCGTCATGCGGACGTTGCCGGTGCCCGCAGTCGAGAAGTCCAGCTCGGTTCCACCGCCGGCCGTCGCCGTGCGCAGCGTACACACGCGGCCCGAGGAGCCCCAGACGTGGTAGACGGTCGTCGTCGAGACAGCGGGCACTGACGTCGGGATGACGGACGAGGCCCCGTCCACCCAGACATAGACGGTCGTGTTATCGGTCGGCGCAGGGCCGTCGAGTGTCAGGACGTTCGTGGCCGCGCTGATGTCGCGGACAATCCACGAGCCTGAGCGCTCGTCCGAGATCGCCGCGCCGGTCGTCGTCAAGTCTTCGAAATACACGCCCGTGACCTGGTTCTCGCCGCCGAGGAAGCGCAGGCCGTAGTTCAGTGAGCCCTGGACCGTCCCGCCGAAGAAACTGTTGGTGGAGCCCTTGAGGATTCCGCAGGACGTGTTCCCCGAGCAGTCGACCGCCGTGAACAGGTTCGAGTTGGTGTGCCCATCGCCGAGGAAGCCAACGCTGTTACCGTAGAAGGCCAGGCTTCTCACCGCGCCGTCCTCGACCGTCCCGAGGTCGAGGCCCACGTAGAGGTTGGCGAACGTCACCCCCTGAAGGTCGATGAGCGCAATGCCCGAGCCACCCACAATCTGGACGCCCTTGGTCGTCCGGCCAGTGCCGCCGAACCCCATGACCGCGAAGTCGCGCAGGATCCAGCGACCGCCTGGCGAGTTGGTGATGTGCGTCGTGCCGGTGCCGGCCGCCGTCAGGTTGACGCCCGTCAGTTTGATCGTGTCCCCCGCGACGTCTTCGATGATGTAACCCGTCCCGACGTCGATGCCCGCTGGGTGCGCCGCGTTCAGATCGTTGCGGAACGAAACCCAGTCGCCGATCGCGAAGTGAGTCGCGGACGAAATCGTGATGTACTCGGTGCCCGTGTTGACGCTCGTGATTGTCTCGTCCGTCCCGAGCGTCAGGATGGCGCCCGACGACATGTCCGAGTAGAGCACCGTCCCGCGAAACGACGTGGACGTCCACGAGCCATCGCCGAAGTTCGAGCGGTTCGTGGTCCACGGCGTGCCCTGCCCGTAGATATCGAGGCTCCCGAGCGTGCCGGGCTCGACGTTGACTTTCAGCGCTGCGTTGATGCGGCAGACGCCCTTCGGAAGCTCCAGCGCGACGTACTTCGTGCCGCCCGTGACGACGTCGAGCGCCGATTGGATGCACGCGGTGTCGCGCGCCGCGTCCGTGGCCGTCGTCGAGCAGGCGTACTCGCACTTGTACGCGCCAGAAACCTGGTCGACCACGCGCCAGGCGTGCGTGCGGGTCGAGGGGTCGGGAGCACTAACGAGGAGCGAAATTAGTAGGTATTGCAGCAAGGCTTACGCCCTCCGATTGTTGGTGCGTCCGCCGAACAATTTGGCCAGAACGACGCTCGACGATGCGCCCCATGACGCGTCATCTTCGACCGTCAGGCCAATCTGCAAGTCGCCCGTGATGTCGAGCGAGACGCCCGCTTGAACTTCCGAGTTGATTCCAGCCGGCATGCCCGTCGAGGTGCGGAACGACGAGACCGAGTCGACCGCTGCCCCGTCAAGCACGGCGCCGATGGTGTCGACGTGCAGCGCGAGCTCGCAGAAGACCGAGCCAGAGGCATCGATGGAGATCGCGTGCAGGATGACGCCATCGGCGATGAGGTCGCCGGCCGCCGGGGCGACACGCCACCGAAGGATGCAGGTGTCCGTGCCCGACACGGTGACCGCTGCGAATCCCTCGAGCTTGATCCAGTCGTCGACCAGCGGCGTGCCGAGCGTGACCTGCGCCCCGAGCTCCGTCTCGGCCGAGACGTTGCTCACGGTTCCGCCGGCCGCCGTCACCGGAATCGGCGCCATGCGCCCCAGAGCCGCGTCCACCGAGTCGATGAGCGCGGAGTACGTCGCCCACCATCCCTTCTGCTTCTCGGCGAGCTTCCGGGTGCCGTTCTCGAGCGCGATGGACACGCGCTTCACCGCCGTGTCGTCCATCGTCTTCCAGTCGGTCGACGAGGCGTTGCCGCCGGTGTCCGTCACGGCGAGCCCGAAGACGTAGTCGCCGGCCACGTCGAGGCCGGTCGCGAATGTGTTCTGCGAGGACGCCGACGTGATGGCGACCGCTGACCCGACAGGCTTGCCAATGATCTGCCAGGCGTAGGAGTTGATCGACCCAGACTGCGGGGTGCCCGAACCGTTCAGCGCGACGCTCGCGACCGGCATGTCCACGAAGTCGTACTCGACGTCCGAGCCGGCATTGGCTGAGATGATCGGCATTTACGAACGCTCCTTCAGCGACGACGCCAAGAAGCGCCGGATGTGGATCGAGAACAGCTTCCGCGCGAGCGGGACGTTGGTCTTGCCGAAGTGCAGGTCGGGCTTGATCTTCGACTCGGGCTGCATCTTGTACCAGAACTTGAACTTGGCGGCAGGCGAGACGGCCTGCGCGCGCAACTTGGCCGCCCCCTTCTCCGTCTTCGCGCCCTTCGCGCGGCGAATCAGCGTCCGGCGCTTACGCTCCTCGCGCGTGATGGACACGAGCCACGCGACACCCGGCTTCGTCTTGCTCTTGAGGAAGAAGTACCGCTGGTGCACGTCGCCGCTCTTACGCTCGCGCGCGCCTCGACGAAGGAGGCCCGAGGCCCACCGCGATTCCGGCGTCGTGCCGGCGCGACCGGCGCCGCGGATGTCGAGCGGGACGCCGACGCCTTTCTTGCTTCCGGGGTGTTCGTGCTTTCCGCCGATCTCGTGGACGCCTGCGACGTTGGCGGCCTTCTCCATGGCGACGTAGCCGACCTTGGCCAAGAGCGCGCCACCGTGCTTCGCGAAATGGACCTTGATACCGTTGATGATCCACATCGTTCGGATCTTGTAGATATGCCGCACGCGACCGCGCTCGAACGTCTGGACGTTCACCGCAGTCTCGTTCATCGCCTTCGCCGTCGCATATCGGACGTTCTTCTCGACGTGGCGCATGAGTTGGTGCATGCGCTTCGAGAGCGACGAGTTGATCGAGATGGTGCGTCCCTTGCCCACTATCGGACCAAGCAGAGGGCCACGCCCGGCGTGAGTAGCTTCATGACCTCGATGCGGGTCTCGACCTGCGACTTGCAGGCGATGCCGTCCTTGCCGGGCGCGAGGAAGTCGTCGGCGACCACGTCGGCAGCGACCGCCACACGCATCTGGCCGACCAACCCAACAACGCTCCACTCTGAGGGTCGTTTGAGCCGGGGGACGTGTTTCCCTGGACGGAAGTCCGGGTTGAGCTTCGTCTTCCCGTCTGGCCCGATGACTACCCGTCCCCATTCATCTTTCTGAGCCGCACCATGCCACCCGAAAGCGTCCGATCCGCCCACGATAGTTGGCGTAGCAGACACGACGCCTACTACGCGGTCGCCCGGGCCTGCTCGCCGAACCTTCGAACCACGTCGCGCAACCATGGTCCCCGGCGCAATCTCACCGACGGTTTCGTTCTCGAACAACTCGGCGTAGTCAAGCCCGTTGTCTTGGACAAACCCGGATGTCGCGATGCCTGAATTGCCAGCGGCTCCGTACAAGATCCAGCCGGAAACGCTGTCACCACCTCCGAAAACCGTATTGGCTTGGCTCGCAGCACCGCTCGCAAAAGTCGTGTCGTCGATACCAGACGATGCAAGCATGACGATGTTGTCAGCGTTTGGGCCAAACCCTCCCAGCGTTGAAGTCGAACATCCAATCATGGCGGAATTGGTCACGGTATTCGTGACACCGCCTAGCGTGGCGTTGCTACATGCCAAGATGAGACAGTTTGTCGTATCAATGTCGATCGTGCATCCCTGCGATGCGGCGACAAGAACGTAGGTGCCAGATACGGCGGAGGTTGCCGAGACCAGAAGTCCAAGCAGGTGGCTGGTCGTCACCGAAGGACCGATTGGGTCGTTATGCGTCCTCAGACCAGCGCGCAGCGCCGACAGAAGTTGCTGGCTATCAGCCCGGTCCAAGGCAAAGCCCTGGCCCGTGATGGCGTAAACGACCTCGTCCATGAGGTCGTTCAGAAACCCGTAGTCGACCACGGTGCCGTTGGTGAAGTACCCGACGGGGTCAACAGCCGCCGGCCGAGCGGGCTTGGAGGCGACTGCGCCATCTGCGTCGGTCCTATACATCCCCGGCTCCTAGAAGTAGTTGAACACGACCGTTGTCTGCGCCGGTCGGATCCGCGTGAACAGGCACTCGATCTGGTCCGCCATGGCCTGGTTGGCCACCTGGGACCCAGGAATGTTCATACGCCACCAGAACCACCGTGCATAGTCCCAAAGCCGGTCCCCGACGACGCTTCCAGACCACGGAGGGTTGGGCCCGCCGCCAGTCGTGAAGGGCGTCATGTAGCCCTCGTCGATGGACGCGCCCGTAATGCCGAAGACCTCGGACAGGACGTGCAGGTAGTAGGCGGGCGTCTGCCCGCCCTGCGCGAGGAACGTCGCGCGGACCGCGGCCTTCCGTGCGTCCTCGTCGTTGTTCGCGGGCGTGCAGTCGCTCGGAAGGTCAAAGACCTCTTCCCATTCAGGAAGAAGCTCGTCTGTCAAGCACGGATTCGTTTCCGTGTTGATCTTCTCGACCTGCGTCGAGGCGCGGTAGAACTCGAACGCCTCGCCGGACGCAAAGTCGAACAACTCCCCGTCGATGTCCCAGTCCCAGAGCGGGCCGGGCGGAAGGAGCATGAGCCACGCGTCCCGGTAGTCGTCCTGCGTCGCATGCAGGACCCCGTCAGGGCCGGGGAGCGGTTGGCGGGGCTCGACGCGGAGCTCCGGCGGCGTCGCCTCGGACGCGACGTACGGGTCGCCGAAGCCAGGATCCTCCGAGCCGTACGGATCGCCGAAGCCTACGCCTTCGACGTAGGGATCGCCGTGTCCTCCGCGGCCGGGTGACGCCATGTCAGACCACCGCCAGGGTGCCGAAGACCGGGAACCCGGCGAGGCCGTAGTTCTGCGTGCCCGTCGGGCTGTCGAGCGTGAAGGTCGTGACACCTTCCGTGTTCTGGATCGCCGCGATGAGCGCCGTCTCGTAGACGTTGACGTTCGGGTTGCGGATGGCCGGCGAGCCGTAGAACGCTTCGAGCGAGGCCGAGATCGCGTCCTCGATGGCCTGCGTGTTGGGCGACAGCCCGCTGATCTGTACGTTCTGTACGAACACCGCGGCCGTGTCGACCACGACGATCGCCGTGACCTGCCGGCGCGTGTCGAGGTAGGCCTGAACGTCACCGATGAGCTGGACGCCCGCTTCGAGGTCGTTCGGGTCATTCGTGATGATGCGGACGTCCACGTGCGGCGGGTTCGACGTGATCACCCAGGCGTTCCCAACGCCGGCCACGGACCGCGCCCACGCGATGTAGTCGTCCTCGGACCCGCCCTGCGGAGGACGCTGAAGCCGGGCGAGGATCCGCACTCGCAGCGCCTCGTCGGTCTCGATGTCCTCGCCGTCGGCGTCGCCCTGGACCACCACCGCGGTGTCGATGGCGGTGAGGGAAGGAGTGATCGTCAGCGACGCGCCCGAGATGACCGACCCGTCCACGCCCGCGTCGATAGCGAGAAGCTGAACGTCTGTATAGGGCGAGGCCACCGCGGTGTCGGCGAGGACCTCGTAGAGCACCCCGTCGCCGCGCCGAAGGATGTCGCCGGCCGTCGCGGACCCGGAGGTCGCCGTCACGAACCGGCCGATCGGACGCGCTTTCGTCGCCTGCAAACGGTTGACGCCGAGGAGTTGCCCCCAGCGGTCGAGGTAGGCGCCCGTGGCCTTGGTCGGGAGCGACTGGTCGAAGAGGAAGTCGCAGTAGCCGTAGATCCCATGCGAGAGCCCGGCGGTTGCACGGGCGAAGACGTTCATCGGGCTCTGAGAAATCTTGACCAACAGGTCAGGGTTCGTCGAGTCGATGTCGTCGACCACGCGCGAGATGATGGCGTCGAGAGTTGGGCGTTCAACAGCCATCAGAAGGCTCCTCGCCAAATGTCCGCGAACTCGACGACCGTTTGCTCGTCGCCTCGCGTTACCGTGACCGAAGCATGCACCCTTTCGCCGGCCCTGTCGACCGTAACCTCGACGGAGTCCGCGATCTTCTTGGCCATCAGGTACGAAAGCGCCTTGTCCATATAGCCCTTGAGCTGCGACAAGCTCTTGGCGATGAGCTTGGAGCGCTCGGCGCGCCAGAGTTGGCTCCCGAACTGTTCGTCAGGCGAGCCCCACCAGCCGTACTGCCGAGTCTCGCGGTCGCGCGCCCACGAGTAGAGCGTCGTCAGGACCACGAAGCGGAGCGTGTCGGCGCCGGGCTTCATCGCGTCCGTGACGCTGAATCGGGTCGTGCCCATCATGGACGGGAGTCGAGCGGGCATCAGCCGGCCTCCACGAAGACTTTGGACGAGGCATCAGTGATGACGCCGACCGACGAGAACGGCGGCATTGTGGCCGGGGTGTTCGCCAGGAGCGCTGCGTTCACGGCGGTCACCCACACGCCGAACTCAGCGCTCGCCGAGACAGGGTCCAGCGCCCGCGCCACGCCGAGCATCCCGGGCGCTCCCGCCGGAGCGACCACCAGCCGCTGCGTGCTCCCCTCAGAGACGGACATGCCCGTCGTCAGAAGCCGCACCGACCAGTCGTGGTCGTTGTAGAGCACCGACTCGCCCGCTGCGACCGTCGGACCGCGGTAGTCGCCGGCCACCAGCGCCACAATGTGGTCCGCGCTCCCTGCGACTTGCAGCGCGATGACGTCCGCCCCGTCCTGCGGAACCGAGTGAACACCGTGCGACTCGAAGTGCTGCACGTCGCCGGGCTCGTCAGCGAGGAGCTCCACGGACAGGGTGCGGAATCCGCGCGCCGTCTGCGTCACGGCGCGGAGGACACCGCGGGTGATCATGTTCAAGAGGCGCTGGGTCGTGCGAGACACCTATTTGAGGTCCTTCCTGGCGTTCTCTGCGAGCCACGCCTGCTTGTTCTCCGAGCGAAAGTACGACGAGCCGACGGCGACTGCAATCCGCGGAGCCACCACCCACGCCAGTTGAAACGGGAGGTTGCCGACGAGCTGCTTGCCCGATCGCTTGGCCAATCGCACCTTGGACTTCTCCGGCTCCTCATACGCCTGCCGGGGCTTGAGCTGCACGGTCGTCGTCTGCCGTCCATCGTTCCCGAAGGAGAACGTCACGTCCGTCACGAGAAGCACCATGCCGTTCCAGCCCTGGTACTCATCCCAAACGGACACCAGCATGTTCGGGCGCCAGAGCTTCTTGTCCGGCGCGCGCCAGCCCTGGAGCTCGTACGTCGCCGTCAGGCTCTTGCCGATCCGCGCGCTCTTCTCGCGCGCCGCGCGGTCCTGCGCCTTCCGGCCGGGGAGTTGCCCGCCATTCGTGACCGTAAGGTTGCGGTATCTGGTCACCGCGTCATCGGTCGCGTCGCCGATCTCTCGGTGACGCACCTCGCCGGCCGAGGCGCCCTGGCTGCGGAGCGTGTACTCGCTGAACCGGCCCGAGTAGTCGTAGGACACCTGCGCCGAGAGGACATTTCCGCCCATGACGATGTTGTTCGCCGCCGAGTCCACGCCGGAGGCGCCAGCTCGAGTGAGCAGCAAGTCGCCGGACGGGGTGTCGGTGAGGAGCAGGAAGTGCGTCCGCGCCTGCCGCTCCAACGCCTCGAACGGCGTCTCGCCGGGCTGGATACGGAACGCGCTTTCAGGCCCGAGGTCCGTCACCTCGTTCTTGACGTTCACCCGGTACGGCTTCGCGAGCGCCGCCCCGATCTGTTGCAGGTTCAGCCCCGCGTACGTCCCCGTGCGCGCCGAGCAGTCGACGAGGTCGCACGTCTTCGAGCGCCCGCTGAGCGTCACGGTGTGCGACTTCGGCCCGACGGACGATGACACGCGCTCCAGCCATCCGGTGAGGACGGGCTCTCCGTCCACGTGGACCTGGACCGCCGAGTTGATGGGGATCTTGTCCGCCGTCCAGCCGTCCGAGGCCATCGAGAATTCGCTCGCAGCCGCGTCCAGCGAGCGAGTGACCTGCGCCGACATCCACCCCGAGTAGACGTGCGTCCCGACGTAGACCGTGATCTCGCCGTCGTTGATGGCCGATGGGCCGTAGACCGGGTCGACTACGGCCTTCGGAGCGGGGCCTTTGCCGCGGGTCTGCTTTGCCTTCGCCGTGCTCAGGCTGAAGAACTCGTCGAAGAAGCTCGGCGAGTCATCTCGGACCACTTCCGTCATGCCGACAGCACCTGGACCGGAGCCACGACGAAGGACGGATGCACCACCGAGTTGCGCGCCACGATCTCCTCATCTCGGAGCGGCGTATCGTACAGCGAATAGGAGAGGACGATCGCCGGCACAAAGCCGACGAACTCGACCGTCCGCTCGTGCGGGAGCAGGCGTCCAATGTCCCAGACGGTCTGGAAGATAGAGATCCGCAGCGCGACCATGGCGTCGTACGCCTCGGGGTCGTCCGTGTCGGCTTCGAGCGTGCGGATGGCGTTCACGACCTCGCCGGATGCGCGGTGAAGCTCCTCGTACGAGTCCCAGTCCGATTGGAGCAAGAGGTCGACGCACTCGGTGATGACCGTCGCGTCGATCCAGTTGTCGAAGGCCGCGATCGCCTCCGCTTGGCGGTCGTCCGTGAATAGATCCTTGAACGGCCCACCCTCGGTCACCCAGGTCACGAACGCCTGGAGGCTCATGACGGGGCCAAGGAACGATTGCAGCGTGTCGGCCAGGGTGAAGTCAAGCGAGGTCGAGGCCGCTGCCGCAATGGCCGCCTCGGCTGCGAAGTAGCCTTCGAGCGCCGCCTTCGCGTCTACCTTGAATTGATCGTAGGCCGCGTGGAACTGCTTCCCGAGCGACCCCATCTGGTCGTCCCACGAGTCCTTCTTGGCCGTGTACGCCGCGAGCGCCTTCGTCTTGGCGGCGTCCGTCTGCATGATGGTGTTCACGGCAACGATCGGCGTCGTCGGGACCACGTCGACCGCGACGAACGTCAGCTCGAACTTGGCGATCCGATACTCCGTCGAGGTCTCGGACACCTTCGCCGAGGTGACATTGCACTGGATCCGACCGTAGTACGGATGCACGAGCTCGCCGGGCGCGGGGAACTCCAACGCCTGGATCAGGTTGTTCCGCTGCAAGTCGTAGTCGTCGCCGAGGACGTAGGCCCCGAACGCCAACTCTTTCGTCACCAGGCCGAAGTCCTGGATCGAAGGCAGGTCGCGCTGCGGGTATTCGTAGATCGCCGTCCGACGACCGACCGTCATCGAATAGGTCTCGACCTCGAACGGGATCCCTCGGAAGGACGCCTGAAGGAGGCGGTCGCGCCACTCGTTGACCTTGACGAGGCGCGGGCCGTTCGTCGGGATGACGAAGTCTCGCTTCGGCTTCGCCGGGCGCGGGTCGAGGACCTCGACCTGCTTGCCCGGGGCGTCGGCGAGCTTCTTGGAGGAGGCGCCAGACGGACCACGAGTGCGGCGAGCGCTCGGCGGAAGCCCTTTGTTGTCGCCGAAGTCGCCAGAATACGTGCTCGCCGAGGCTATGCCGAGCGTCTGCGTCGGCTCAGTAATGCCGCGCGATGCCGGGTCGCGTTGGAGCCAGAACGGATAGCGTGCTGGCTGAATCGACTGCGAAGGGTCGTCCGAGAACGTCTGGCTGTCGAGGACGGCAGGACGTCCGGGCGGGCTGTTGAACAGGGGCGCCGCGAGAATCTTTCGATGGACCTCGGTGCCTGGAGCGAAATCAGGCGTCGTATTGTGCGGGCGCGAAGGGTCGTCCGGCGGACCCGTGAACGGATAGCTCGCCCACTGCGCTTCGCGCGCACGCTTGGATGCCGCTGCGCTTTCTTCAGGCGACGAGAATTCGAACGGCTTGGTAGGATCGGCTCCCATCTCAGTCCGCCCCCATCGGGTTCGCCACGCCGCGGACCGTCGGCTTGATGTTTCCGTCTGGCGACGTTGCCGTTGCGTCGGCTGTGCCGTCGGACTTGACGTTGATGTTCACGTTAAGTGTCTGGGCCTTCTGCCGGTTGGCTGCCGCCTGAAATGCCGCCGCCTGAGCGCCGAGCGCACCACCAGAAGATGACGGGACAGTGTCAAGCTGCGTCGGGTCAACGCCCGCACCAAATGCGCGGTAGCCTCTCTGATCCCAGTACGCAGACGCTTCAGCCCTGTCAGCGTCCGATCTCTCTGACTTCACGCCGTACCACAGCGTGTCATTGACCTTTTCAGATATGCCCTGAAAGAACTTTGTTCCTACAAGCGCTCCTAGCGCCCCTTTCTCGGGCGTCCCGGTCGCCGATTCCCATACCTGATCGGCTGCGGCGATAAGCGGAACCGCCTTCGCTATGCCCTTCAGAAATCCCAAAAAACCACCGCCGGACGACGCGACAACGCCAGGCGCACCGCCACCAGAACCTGGGACACCGCCAGGACCGACCTTGAGCCCCGCGAGCGCCTTCACCATGTCGACGAACGACCCGCCCGACACGGCCTTTGCGAACGACCCTATACTCACGATGAACTTTGACACGGCGGCGAGCGCCCAAACCTTGAAGAAGGTCTCGATAGCAGTCGAGACAAGGCTCCAGTTGTTATAAATCCACGTGAAAACCTTATACAAAACCGTGGCAGCCCTCTCCATGAACTTCGCGAAGTCCGCCGCCGCCTGCTTGATCTTCTCGGGGTGCTCGCTCACCCACTTCGCCGCGTCGCCGAGCACGCTCTTCAGCATCTCGTAGGCGGGCTTCGTGCCTTCCATGAAGCCGATTTCGAAGAGGTTTTTCAGTTCGGCCATGCGGCCGGACAGAGAGCCGCGGCGGGCAGCCATGGACTCCGGCGACTGCTCCAAAACCTTCATGATCTTCTGGAGGATCTCGGCCTGCTTGTCGCGAGCCTCCTTGACCTTCCCGCTCTTGGCGAGCTCGGCGTACTGGTGCGCCGCTTCCTGGTACTCGGAGATCCCACCGCGCAAGAGCGGGTTCTGGATCTCGCGCGCGGACACGTGCCCGCCGAGGATCTGCCGGATGTCACGGACGGTCGTGCCTCGAGCTACGTTGCCGAGCGGATCGGCGATCGCCGTGCTCGTCGACAACTTCACGAGGTCTTCGAGCGATACGCCGAGTCCACGCGCCATCGGCATGATGGTCTGGAACGAGTCGCCGATCTCATCCAGCCCAATGGCCGACTTGACCGACTCCTCGCGCATGAGCTTCATCAGCCCGGTCACCTTCGTCTGCGCGTCGGCGAAGCGGGCGTATGGACCGCCGGTCCCGCGATCCACCGACGACAGCATGGCCGTCATGCCGAGTTGCATGTCTTCGAACGACTTGCTCACCCCGACGGCGCCGGTGATGACGCCGCCGATGCTCAGCCCCGTGACGGACGAGAGCGTCGAGTACGCAGACGCCGCCGCTCGGATAGGATCGAACAGCCCGGAGAACGACGACTTGAGCCCGCCCCATGCCCTCGACAACTCGCGCACGCGGTCGATCTGCTTCGCTGGATGCTCGCCGCCGGACCCACCGCCGCCTCCGCCGGGCGTTCCCTTGATACCCTGCGTGGCGTTGACGGCCTTCTCGACCTCGGCGGCGAGCTTCTTGACAACGGCGGACACGGCATCATGAGCTTCGAGCTCGATGTGTACCGTGTACTTCGTTCCGTCGCCTGTTCCGCCCATCTCAGAAGCCTCCGACGCCCATGCGCTTGATCTTCGCCTCAGCCGCTTTGCGCCAGAATGTCAGCTCTTGGAGGGTGAAGCGATCGACCTCGCTCGGCGGCCAGTTGAACGCGGTCGCTATCAGGACGTAGCAGGTTCCGACTTCGGCATCACGGCAGCTTTCAAAAAACTGCTGAGTACCTCTTGCACATTGCCCCAGTCTTCGAGCGAAATCTTGTCCGCCTGACCGGGCAGCATCTCAGGCACCGACAGCTTGGTGCAGAGTTGGAGCATCGCGTCCGCGTTGCCCTTGTTGTTGTCGAAGATCCGCAGGTCGCCCGCGGTCATCTTTCGGAAGACGAGCACGTCCCGCATGTCCGCACCCACCACGATGGGGGTGTCGAGCGGGACCTCGACCTGCTTCTGCTGGCGTTCGACTTTGACGGTCACTTCGCTTCTCCTCGCCGGCCGACGTTACGACGTCAGCTCGATGCTCTTGCCCTCGAACCGGAGCGTGGTGGTCCCCTCCGCTCCGTTCATCTCAGGCATGGTCGTGCTCCAGGCGTTGCGGAGCGTCCACGTCTGGCCATTCGCCAACTCGGCGATGACCGTGGACGAGCGCACGCCCTGGAACGCTTTCAGGTTCAACTCGGGGGTCGTGACGACCTCGACCTGGATGAAGGGGACCTTGGGGGTCTCCTTGTATCCGACGGGCCCGGACAGGCCCGTCACGGTCTCTTTCTCCGTATCCCACACCTGCACGGTGATCTCGCCACCCAGCGGGAGCAGGACGCCGTCCACGTAGCAGTACGCAACGCCCGCAACGCGATTCGAAGCTCCAGCCATGATGAGGTCTCCTTAGCGGCCCCGGGGCGCGCTTACTGCTTGAAGCGGAAGAGCGTCGCGAAGACGCGGAGTTGGTTCACGAAGTCGGGCGGGAAGAGCACGTTGAGGCGGTTCACGTCGTTGGGGTCGCGGACGACCTTGGCGTTCGACTTGAACCAGTCCATGTCCTCGACCCAGCCAAGCTCGATGAGGTCGCCGTACACCATGACGAGCTCGTTGAAGACCACCGAAGGGGTCACGACGTTCGACTCGGCAGGGAGCCGCGAGCCGTCCGAGGCGAGCTTCTTGCGCCCGAACTTCGAGACGACCCGGCGCTTCATGTACCGCGCGCAGCGCATCATCGTGAACGCCGTCTGGATGTCCAGGTAGGTCGTGTCCGCGATGTCCTGCGCGTTCGTCTGGTAGCTCGTAATGGCGCGCTCCAGCGCGCACGAGTTGCGGCCCACAGTGAAGGTGGCGACGCCACCCTCGAGCAGGGCCTCGCGCTGCGCGTCCGTGAACCGTCCGGTCGATCCGATCTTCGGGAAGACGATTCCGGCAAGCTGGAGCGATTGCTCCGGGAGCGCCGGGTCGCTGTCGAGCAGGTTCGAGAGCTGGCCGCCGGCCGCGCCGACGATGTCCCACACCGGCGAGGGGTAGTCGTAGAAACCGAAGACCGTCTCGTGCCGGTTGTTGCGGCCGTCTCCGAAGGTGAGGAGATTCGCCGCCGTCTCACGCTTGCCCGAGACGACGTGGCCGTAAATCTGGCGGTTGTACGCCCACCGGGTGTCCATCTCGGTCTTGAGCGCGTCGAGGATGGCGGTCGTCGCGAACGGGCAGAGGACGTAGTCGTAACCCTCCGTGCCCATCGCAGTGATCGCCGTGGAAAGGCTCGGGTCAGTGGCGCCTGCGACGGTCTGTGCCGGCGTGACCGTCACTCCAGCCGGCAGTCGTTCGCCTGCGGCCGACCCGAGGTAGTTGGTGCGGAAGTCGATGTCGTTGCCGAGCGTGCCGGCATTCTTCGCCTTCAGCGTGATCTGCCAGCGGTTGGTGTAGAGAACGTCGCCGGATCCGTCGAGCGTGATGAGGACGGGCGTGAGCCCCGCCGCATCGCTCGTCAGCGTGAAGGTGTTCGTGGTCGCGCCCGCCACGTAGTAGGTCGTCGAAACGAGGATTCCGGTCGACCCGACGATGTTCGCGAAGGTGACCGGGTCGCCGTTCGCGAGTCCGTGAGCCGCGACCGTGAAGGTCTCATCGTCAGCCTCGACCGCGTACGTCTTCGTCTTCGCCGTGATGCTCGCCGCGAGGTACTCAACCGGAAGCTCCGGCGCGTCCGAGATCGCGTCGCGCAGCGTTCCGGCGATGGTCTCCGCGGTGTCTCCGCTCGCGACCGTCGCAACGATCTGCTGGCCGGCGATGTAGAAGTACACCGCGCCGCCCTCGGTCGCCGGGCCCGTGACGTCGACCACGTTGGTCATCTTCGTCGAGCCGTTGTCGGCGAGAGGGATGACCCACAGCTCCTTCGACGGGTTGTTCTTGCGGAAGAGCTTGACCATCCGCGCGGCGTGCGAGCCCTGGCCGAAGTAGCCAGGCGCGTCGTCAGCACCGATCACTCGGATGGGGACGTTGGCGTCCGCCGTTCCGGCCGCGAGCTTCTGCGCGATGATGAGCGCGGGCGAGACGTCGAGCGTCTCATCGTCCGTCGGGACGCCGTCGAACTCGATGAAGAAGAACGGGGTTCGGACCACGCTCGGGATTTGGTTGAAGGCGACCATGTTCTCTCCTTACGCGTCCAAGTCCGGGATATCTTGAGCCAGGTCCGGGAAGTCTGGATCCGTCATTGGAAGGTCCACATCGGGATCGACGTCTGTGATGTCCGTGTCCACCCAGATTTGCTTCAGGTCGTCGTAGACGGTCCCTGTCTCTGAGGGCTCCAACATATTGACACGCATCCGAGTGCCGGTGAACTCCGCGATGGCCGCGCCCACACGATTCTCGGTCACCAAGTCCATCCCGAAAACGATTCGAACATCGGGAGGGAGGTCGAAGCACTGAAGGAAGGTGTCGCTCGAGAAGAGCGCCTTGATCGCCTGCTGCGTGATCGTGTTGATCGCGCGCTCCTGGAGCTCGTCGATCCGCTTCGGGTCGCGCAGACGTCCGGGATCGATCTTCGCCCACAATTCGAGCGTGAAGGTCAGGTCCTCGTTGTAGTTCCGGTTCGGACCTATTCCCTTAAGCTTGTACTCCATCGCCGGGACGTACACGCAAATGGCCGGCGGGATGTCCGATGACGAATCAGGGTCGAACGGCCGGACGCGCCCGAGATACACGCGCTCGCCGGCAGACGTCTTCGCGGCGACCAGCGTGTCGCGCAGGACCGTCTGAAGTGAGTCGCGTCGGTTCATCCCTTCATCTTCTGCTTCATACGGAGTGCCCACAAGTGGGCAGCGTTGTACTTCTCGCTTCCGCCAGTCGACTTGCGCTCCGCAATTTGCGAGGCGTAGAGGCCGGTCTGTCCACGAGCGTTGTCTGGCCTTCGCCAGTCGTTTCCCTCAAGCCGAGGGTACGAAGATTCAAGGCCGCGTTCAGGTCACGATCATGGTTTGCACCGCACTGCGGGCAGTTCCAGTCACGAACCGACAACGACAGCTCATCCAGGACATGGCCACAGCCTGAACACGTCTTAGAGGACGGAAACCAGCGGTCAGCCACCATGAGCCTGACGCCCCAGATAGGGGCCTTGTAGTTGAGCTGCCTTCGCAGCTCACCCAAACCAGCATCCGAGACACTGCGGGACAGACTTCGATTCTTCTTCATCCCAGAGACATTCAAATCCTCGATCACCACCGTTTGGTTTTCGCGGCAGAGTCGAGTTGTCAGCTTGTGCAGATGGTCCTTGCGAATGCGGGCAACGCGGGCGTGGACCCTGGCCACCTGCATACGGGCTTTCGCCATTCGATTCGAACCCTTGAAACGGCGGGCCATCACTCGTTGGGCTCGGGCCAGCTTCTTCAGGGCCTTCCCCAGCGGACGGATGTTGTCGATGACCTCGCCCTCGGATGTCACGACCAGCGACTTGAGGCCGAGGTCGACACCAACAACGCCATTGGCCGTGCGCTCGCGGCGGTATTCGCCGACGTCGACCGCGACCGACACGAACCAACGATCGGCTGTTCGCGTGACGCGGTACGACATTACCTTGCCCTGCAAGCGCAAGGGCTCTGCCGTCGCAACATGACCCAGGTTAGGGACGCTAAGCCACTCCCCCCTCACACGTAAGAGCGTGTTGGATATATAGAATGCGTCGTGTTCGCCCTTCTTCTTGAACTTCGGCAATCCCGAATGCCGTCCTGCCTTCTTGGCCCTAAAGAAGCTCGTATAGGCTTTCTGAAGGTCGGCAAACGGCTGCTGATTGCACTCTTTCGGATACGCTCTAACCCAGACCGGCTTTGTAATGTTCCATTGCTTCTTCAGTTCTGCCAAATTTGGAAGTTTCCCGGTGGCCCTCCAAGCGCCTTGGCATTGAGCCAATGCCCAGTTCCAGGTAAACCGAGACGTACCGCAACAGCAGCGTAAGAACGCCGCTTGCGCTTTGGTCGGGCACAACTGGATTCGGTGGGTGAGGAACACTAAGCCATTTTCTCCAGGACGAGGTGCGACCAGCCAATCTGAGCCGCCTCGACCTTCGTCACCCGGTAACGGACCGCGGGATCATCGTCGAGGACGAGCTCGCCGTTCTGGCGAAGCATCGCCACCGAGGTGAAGTCGATATGCCGCACCCCGAAGGTCGGAGTGCGGGACACGACGTAGGTTTCCACATCGAAATCGCCGGGCGACTGCTTGTGGAAGTACGCCTCGAAGACGCCCTTCACACGCACCGACGCACCGTTCGGCGCCTTATAGGTGGCCCACTGGGAAGGACCGAAGTCGCCCACGATGCTCGCTTGCATCCGAGAAACCCGGTCCTTCCAGCCCATCTGAGCGCCTCCTACCTACTACGAGGCGCGATCGACTTCGACTGCGAGGCCGTAGATGGTGAAAAGGTTGTTCGCGTGTCCGGCGTTCGACTCCGCCGTGCAGGTCACGTCGATGGCCGAGGTCGTCGCGTCGCCGGTGATCCCAGCGACGAAGACCGGCACCGCCGCCGTGTTCGTGCCGTCCTTGATGACGCCCTCGCCCGAGAAGCGATGGAACGTAGAGGTCGCGCCGACCGCCGTCAGCCGGAGACGCGCCGTCAGGACGACGTAGTCGCCAGCCGCCGCAGTCGCCACGACCTGCGTGTCGACCGTGTCCGACCCGAACTTGAGGCGGAACGTCACCTGGGGCGTGCTGTCCGCGTTGTCGACCAGGATCATCGCCTTGATGTTGACCCAGTCCTCGGCCGCGAGGGTGGTCGTCGTGATGGTGGCCTTCTTGGTGAAGACCTTCTCGCTCGTGTCATCCGAGTTGACTTGGTCGCCAGCACCCGTGAAGGTGTAGACCTTGCGGCCCGCTTCCAGGTTGTCGACGCGGACGTCGAGCGTCCCACCGTTCAGCGCGATGGCGTCGAGCGCGTCGACACGGAGGTCCAGGGTGCCGCCGTTGAGGGCGATGGCATCCAGGGCATCCACGCGAAGGTCGAGCGTCCCGCCGTTCAGCGCGATCGCGTCGAGCGCGTCGACACGGAGGTCGAGCGTTCCACCGTTGAGAGCGATGAGGTCGAGCGCGTCGACGCGGGACGTCAGCGCTGCGAGGCTCGCGCCGACCGTGCCGGTGATGCTCAGATAGGCGACGGTGTCGCCCGAGAGAGCAGCCTGCTCGTACACGCCGACAGCCGGGTTCGCCGTGTCGTTGTTGAGCTGCACGTCCGCCACGTCCCAGTAGGCGATGGCGCCCTGGGTCGGGGCGAATCCAGTCGCCTTCGGGACCTTGTTCACGCCCGAGACTCGGGCGGGGAACGGCAGGGTCTGGGCGACCGTCTTCTCCGGGATGCAGAAGACGCTACCGATGATGAGCGGGGTCCCCGAGACGACGCCGCCCGAGGGGGCGATCATGTCCAGGACTTCCCCCGGATGAACGAACTTCGTAGTCATGCGAATCTCTCCTTGTGGTGTTCCAGGGGGAGGCGAGCGTCACTTCGCGATGAAACGACGCTCACCCCGCGTTGGTGGCGATTACTCGCCCGCGTTGTAGTAGAGGCCGCGGTGGTCGACGACGCCGACACCGAACCAGTGGCGGACCTTCCACTCGATCCCGTCCACGTTCCAGCCTTCCTTGCGCTCGAGCTCGAAGGGCCGGTTTCCTTCGAGGCGGGCGACGACGATGCCCTCGATGCGCGCCGGGTCCGCCACCGCGTACCACTTCTGGGTGCTGTTCGCGTCGAGCACGTCGCTGATGACGTACTTCATGTCCCGGATGTACCCGGGGACGACGTTGGTCGACACCGCGGGAACGAGGGTCGCATCCGCCATGATCTGGCTGAGGCCGTTCTCGAACTTGTACGGCGAGCAGATGCACGCCGGCTTGAGGCCAAGGCGGGCGCCCGAGTCCGGGTCCGTCTGGGCACGCATGAGCGTGCGGGCGTCGGTGATGCCCGACACGTCCGGCGAGTCCGGCGTGCCCACGTTCCCATGGTTCGCGTGAAAGAGCGTATCGCCGTCCGACATGACGGGGTTCGCGACCAAGAGCCCGAAGACCATGTTGGCCTCGGTGAGCTTGGCCGCGGCGCCGAACGCGTCCGGCAAGCGGGTGAAGGCCGAGAGGTCGTCGCGAAGGATCGCCTCGTACGACAGCGAGAAGATTTCGCCGTGCTTCTCGATGCTCACCTCTTCCGCGCGGTCCCCGAAGGAAACGCGCTTGTACTCCTGGCCCTCACCGACGTCGCGAAGGACGCCGAGTCCGCCGACGCGGATGAAGGTGCGGGTACGCGGGTCCGAGAACGTGGTCTCGGTCACGCACTGAGAGTAGTCGTCCGGCGTCGCCTGGTACGCCTTGAGCAGCGAGCGATTCGTGATCTCGCCGAGGAGGTCCGGGAAGTCGCTCGTGGTGTGCATTCCACCGATGTCGCGCTTCGAGATCGCCTGGCCGAGGGCCATGCGGACGATCTCCTGCTTGCTCCGACCCATCGGGTTGATCCCGTTGGTCGAGAGAGCATGGCGGCAGAGGTCGACCATCGAATGGCCGATGAACTTCTGCGCCCGCTCGGTCATCTTGTTGAGACGCGGAGCGCCACGGTACTGGAGGTACTCGATGATGGCCTCGGCGTCCTTCTCCTGCTCGGCACGGGTCACCATGACCTGAGCCTGAGCGGCCGGCGTCACTTTCTCGACCGCCGTCGCCTCGTCTTTGAGCTTGCGGGCCTGCGCCTCGCCGAGGGCGATCATCGCCTCGCCGAGCGTGTGCTTCTCAGCCGACACGCTCTGCACGACGTCAGCGCCCAGGCCGAGAGTCACGGCATGGCGAAGCAGAACGTCGAAGTCTTCTCGCTTGAGGCCAACGTCGACCTCGATCGTCTTTTCGCCAGTCATGGCACGCTCCTCTTCAATCACCAGGGTGGTTGGTTCCTGCACGGCATTCTCGCCGTGCGTGCGAAGGTCGCAAGACCTCGTCGCACATTTCGCATCCGCCGGAACAGGAACCATGGACCCTTCCATGGGCTCCCAATCGACTGCCAGATAGTCGTCCATCTGGCCTTCGCGCTTCGTGACCTCGTAGGCGTACACCCGGTATCCGACCGACACCGAGTCGTAGATGCCGTCCTGCACATCCTGAAAGATGGCGGCCACCGACTCGCGCTTCGAGAAGAGCAGCGTTCCGACTAGCTGCCCGCCTTCGAAGCGGAGGTTGATGATCTTGCCGATCTGGTCTTCGAGGTCGTCGCGCTTGTGAGTGTTGAGCAGAGGGAGGCCACGCGCCATGCGCTCTTGGCGCACATGCGACGGGTCCATCGAAAGCTGCTCGTTGATGGGCTTCCACTCGGCCAGGCTGAACGTCTGGATCGTGGCGCCCGTCGCGAGGACCACGTCGACCATTCGCATGTCGGCATTGACCGTACCCGGCTGAATCGACAGTTTGCGCTGTACGATTTCCGGGATCTCTGCCTTCTGGATGATCATGCTCCGGTTCCCTTCCTGGGCTTCTTGCCCTTCGAGACAGACACATCATAGAGGGGCTGATTCGTGCCCGACAACGTGCGGTTGCGAGGGTCCGAGTCGAATGTGAGCTCGCGAGCGTCGAGGAGAGCGTTCTCCTGCTGACGCTGCTGGAAGACCCGCTTCGGGTTGTTGCCCTCTTGCGCGATCTCCATCGACAGCGTCGAGACGCCGTTGCGGAGGCGCTGCGCCCGCGCCGTTTCGTCCTGCGACGGGTTCACCGAGGGGAAGCGCTGCGTGTTCCAGTCGACCTTCACGGCCGCCGTCACGATGTTACCCGCCTGGTAATCGGCCAAAATAAACCACTGCCAGATTTTTTCACAGAGTCCAGGGATAATCGTGAACCACTGGACTGCCTCGGTCTTTCGGATGAACCCACCGAGGCCCATGCGCCCCGACGAGAAGTTCACCTTCGTGAGGTCGCCCGTGAGTTGGGCGTACGGGATCCCGAGACCGGCGCCGATCCCCTGTAGGTGCTGCTTGACGTACTCGGGGTATCCGATCGTGCTCGGCGGGTTGACCGTCGTCACCGTCGACCCACCCGGAGCGTAGGCGATGAGCCCGGGGTAGATTTCGTCGATCTTGAGGTTCGACGAATCGCAGAGGGCCTTGTCGCCGTCCGGGTCGTCTTCCGTGTTCTGGAAGATGACGCCGAAGCACGCGGCGATCCGCTGCTTCATGAGCTCGGCGGACTTGTACTCGCCCATCTCGCGGATGTCGTTGATGACCGGCGCGAGGCGTGGCACCCCGCGAACCTGTTGCGGTCGGTTCTCCGCGTGCTCCATGAGGTGGATGACGTCCTCCGCCGGAATGCGGATGTACGTGTCCTCCGACGACCGAGCCGACCACGTGAACGAGTCGCCCGGATGGTTCTGGAAGAACCAGTAGGCGACCACCCGGTCCTTCGAGTCGAACTCGATACCCTGGACGATGCGACCGCCGTTCTCGGTCTGCTTGTTCAGGTTGTCGTCGACCATGTCCGCTTCGTAGAGCTTCAGCCAGAGCGGCGTCGGCATGTTCTCGGACTTCGGCGGACGAACACGGACGATGAACGACTCGCCCGAAACGAACATCGCCTTCACGGCCTGGTTTTGCAGGCTGTAGAACGTCATCTGCTGGCGGGGCTCGCAGCGGTTCGACCACTGCTCGAAACGGCGGTCGACGAGGTCGTTGAAGGCGTCCGAGTCACTCGCCGCTTGCGGCATGATCCCGTGTCCGACGGTCGCGTTCGTCAGTTCGCGGATCGCCGAGGATGCCACGTCGCTGTTCTGGACGAGGTCGCGGCTCTTCGCGCGGAGCTTCGACAGACTGCCCATCGTTTCCGAGACGATCGACGTCGCGCGCGGGCTCCACGAAGACGATCGGTCCGAGTTAGCGGCGTCGAAGCCGCGCTTGCGGATCGGAGCGCCGACGACCGAGCGGAAAAAGTTTCCAATACTACTCATTGTCGTCCCCCGAGCACCCGCATCCGCCGCGACCGTTCACCCGCGCCTGGTGCAGCTTTAGGCCGCGGTTCGCCGTCGAGCCCTCGGGCTTGATTGGGCCGCACATCTCTTCGATGATCGCTTTGAGCTTCGAGGCGTCGGTGTACTTGACAAGCATGTCTCCGGCCTTCACCAACACTTCGCCGCCGCCGAGCAAAAGCGTGAGGTACGCAGACCGAAGTTCAGCGCATGTGGGGTCAGCCATGGTTCATCGCCTCAGCCAGTTCGAAACTGAAGGAAGGTATCGTCGAGGAGGAGCCTTCCCCGCCGGAGCAGGGGCTCGCTTCACCGTCGACTGTGCCGCAGCCGGCGCGATAGCGCCAGACGTTGAGGCCGACAGCTTCGGACGCGGCTTCGTGTCGGCCGGCGGGTCCGGTGCTCGGGGCGCGACGCCTTCCGGGATACGGTCGAGCTTCTTGCCCGAGACGAGCAGCGCTTCGAGCGCGGCCAGCGCGTAGACCGTGCAGTCGAGCGCCTCGTTCGCGACGTGGTCCGGCTTCCACCAGAACCAGATTTGTCGACCGTTCAGATACTTCGGACGCCGCTTCTCGACGCAGAGTTGCTCGAAGAACGTCGCATCGCAGAAGTCGATCGGGAGCTTCGACGTGTCCGGGAAGTGCAGCCGCTCTTGCTCCGAGTTGAGACACGCGTAGAGCCACGCTTTCGCACCGTCCACGCCGACCGGGAAGCAGTTGCGCCGACGGTGTCGCTTCGTCCCCGCGAGAAACTTGCCGGTCCAGACCGGCTTGTTCATCCCCGCCACGCCCTTCGTCGCGAACCGTCGGCGAGAGCGGTGAAGGTGCGCGAAGTCGAGGACCTCGTCGGTGAAGTGGCCGCCCGTGTCGATACAAGACGCGCCGATCGACAGGTGCACTCCCGATTCGTGCTGGTACGTCCGGTCGAGCACCGACGCGAGGTCGTCCCAGCACTCGGGCTGCGATGGGATCTGGTAGATTTTCACCTGGTCGATGAGCCAGCCCTCTTTGCCAGGACCCCACGCCCAGACGAGCACTTCGAGCCGGTCGTCCTGGACGTCCACGCCAGCGGTGAGGATGGTCGCCTCGCGCGGAACGACGATCTTGTCACCCTTCCACCAGGCGTTGCGCTTCGCCATCATCTCGACGGCGTTCACCTCGCGCCCACCCGTATCGTCCCACACCTCACCGAGGACGGTGTTCACGAACACTTGGAGCAGGTGCAGGTTCGACGGTTTCCCCGGAGGCTTCGCCTTCGTGAACTCGTACGCGAGCTCGGCCCACTTCCGCCACGGCGAGTAGAGCGACGAAATGTGGTAGCCGTACGTCACGCCGTCGCCGGCACCCGGACGCTCAGCGCGCCACTCACCTCGAGCCAGCATCTCCGGTCGCTGGTACTCCTCGATGACGCACCCGTTCTTCTCGCACGAGTAGACCGCATCCTTCGGGTTGCCCGTGTGGGACCACGTCACGTTCTCCCACTTCAGCGTCTGCATGTGGCCGCACGTCGGACACGGCACGTAGTACCGGCGCTGGTCCGAGTCCTCGTAAGCCCTCTGGATCCTCGACTCGCCCTTGATGGTCGGCGTCGAGACCATGATGATCTTGCGGTTCGTGAAGTTGGAGGTTCGGCGAACAGCGAGTTGGACGGGATCCCCTTCCTTACCGGCGGAGTGCGGGTAGGAATCGACTTCGTCGAGGAAGAGGTAGCGGATTGGTTTTGAACGTAGACCGGAGGGAGAATTGGCACCGGCAACGAAGAGGCTCCCGCCCGGGAACCGCTTATACCTCAGCGTGTTGTCTCCGTCTTTCTCTTTCCACTCGCCGACTCCGATCCTCTCGCGCAAGCGCGGCGTCGTGTCGACCAGCCCCTGAAAGCGGTCCTTGCTCCAGTCCTTCGCCATGTCGACGGTGGCCTGCACGACGAGGGTCGGACCGGGCGCCTCGGTGATCAAATAACCAAGGGAATTGTGGATCATTTCCGTGCCGGCCACCTGAGCGCTCTTGCACATCACCACGGTCTGGCATGGGTCGAGGACCGAGATCCGGTCCATGATCTCCTTCATGTACGGCACGCGCGACGTTCGCCACGGCCCAGGCTCCGGCGAGCGCGAGTCGAGGATTCGATATCTGTCCGCCCACTCCGACACCGTGATCCGATCGGGCGGACGGAGCGACCTCAGCCCCGCTTGGAAGATCGATTCGCAGTCGAGGACCTGCGGAAACCGTTGATCAAACGGTGTCGGTGGTGGCGTCTCTTGCGCTTGCATCGGCTCCCGCTTCGGCTTCGTCAGCGAGGATGGTCAGGACGGAGTGAATCTGCTTCGCGAGGAACGCGCGGACGTCTTGAGCGTCTGTCTTCGCGGCCAGCTCCGCGGCGTACGCGTCCGGCATCGCCGTCAGTCGGGTCTTGACCATTGAGAACAGATCAACCAGGCGAGCTTGGACCGCCTCTCGCGAGACGACCTTCCCGAGGCGCTCCTCGAGTTCGAGCTCGGCGAGGGAAGCCTTCGCTCGCTCGCCCCGGATCTTCGCTTCGATCGCACCCTCGTCCGTCGCCGCTCGCTTGCCCGAGTTCTTGTCGTGCCACTCGATCGTCTTCCGGCGGACCTCGGAGATCGGCACGAGCCCCTCCGAAGTCACCTTGATGTTGCCGTGCGACGTCCACTGGTAGATGAGCGACGGGGCGATCCCGATGATGGCAGCGGCGAGGTTGCGCAGGATCCCGCGCTCCTCGGCGAGGACGGAGGCGCGAGCCTCGTCTTCCATCCCTTCGGGGACCTCTTGCGGAGGCGGTTGGCTCACCGAGCCCATCGGTCGCCCGCCGCGGTTCTTGGACGGCTCCTTCGGGACCGACGAAGTGAAGATGGGCCCGATTGCCGGAGCCTTGGCGGGCTCGGACGCGCGCTTCGTCTCCGACGAGGTCGACGGACGCGACTCGCCCTTCCGAGGACGCCCGGGTCCGCGCTTGATCTCTGGACGGTCAACCTTCACGGCGGCCAGTGTCCGCCCGCCCGGCGGCGAACGTCAAGCGTTTCAAGGCTTCATGCCCGCAACTGGGGTTAAGTGACACCACTTGGTGGCACGGTACCCGGGATATGGCGCGATTCCTGGCGGATTCGCTCGATGGGTGCCCTCCCGTCTCACTTTGAGACGCTGGCCGAGCGGTCAGTCGGTTTTCGCACGGAGGTTAAGTCTCACTGAACGTCCGTGCGGGGCGTTAACGCCTGGTCAAGTGCCAAAGTGCCGGAAATTGCTCGAAAGTGCCAAAACGCAAGAATGAACTGAACGGTCAGTCAGTTCATGCCCTTCATGCGGGTTTCGCAAGATGAGACTCTTGGCAGGCGCAAGGGTTACC